>Ga0209676_1000242_pt1 | contig 117224 bp, 112 predicted proteins | sample AraplaCvi_mLB_r2_FD_184282 | JGI IMG/M metagenome (GOLD analysis project Ga0209676, IMG submission 184282) | Arabidopsis root microbial communities from North Carolina, USA - plate scrape MF_Cvi_mLB_r2 (SPAdes) (version 2) | ecosystem: Host-associated > Plants > Roots > Endosphere | place...
GGCGGATGCCCGAGTTGAACATGGCCGATTCCAGGAAGATCTGACCGTCGGTGATGGAAATCACGTTGGTCGGAACGAACGCGGAAACGTCGCCAGCCTGGGTTTCGATGATCGGCAGGGCGGTCAGGGAACCGGTCTTGCCAGTGACTGCGCCGTTGGTGAACTTCTCGACGTACTCTTCCGAAACGCGCGATGCACGCTCCAGCAGACGGGAGTGGAGATAGAACACGTCGCCTGGGTACGCTTCGCGTCCTGGTGGACGGCGCAGCAGCAGGGAGATCTGACGGTAGGCTACGGCCTGCTTGGACAGGTCATCGTAAACGATCAGGGCGTCTTCACCGCGGTCACGGAAGTATTCGCCCATGGTGCAGCCGGCGTATGGCGCCAGGAACTGCAGTGCGGCGGATTCCGAAGCACTGGCAACGACCACGATGGTGTTGGCCAGGGCGCCGGTTTCTTCCAGCTTGCGAACGATGTTGGCAACGGTGGAACGCTTTTGGCCGACTGCAACATAAACACAGAAAATACCGGAGTCTTTCTGGTTGATGATGGCGTCGATGGCCATGGCGGTCTTGCCGATCTGACGGTCACCGATGATCAGCTCGCGCTGGCCACGGCCGACAGGGATCATGGCGTCGACGGATTTGTAGCCAGTCTGTACAGGCTGGTCTACCGACTTACGCCAGATAACGCCCGGAGCGACCTTTTCGACCGCGTCGGTTTCGGTGGTGGTCAGAGGACCTTTGCCATCGATCGGGTTACCCAGAGCGTCGACGACGCGGCCCAGCAGGCCTTTGCCGACCGGAACTTCCAGGATGCGACCGGTGCACTTGGCGCTCATGCCTTCGGCGAGGGTGTCATAGGCACCCAGGATCACTGCACCAACGGAGTCTTGCTCCAGGTTCAGGGCCATGCCGAAGACGCTGCCAGGGAACTCGATCATTTCGCCGTACATGACGTCGGCCAGACCGTGGATCCGCACGATACCGTCGGATACCGAAACAACGGTACCTTCGTTACGGGCTTGGGAGCTCACATCGAGGTTGTCGATGCGGCCCTTGATGATTTCACTAATTTCGGAAGGATTGAGTTGCTGCATTGCTCTGCTGCCCCTTCAAACTCAAGATTTCAATGCTTCGGCCAGTTTCGCGATCTTGCCGCGAACCGAGCCATCGATTACCAGGTCACCGGCGCGGATGACGACGCCGCCAATCAGGCTGGCATCCTCCGACGCGTGCAGGCGCACTTCCTGGCCTAACCGTGCACTGAGAACCTTGGCGAGTTTGTCTTGCTGTTCTTGGTTCAACGCGAAGGCACTGGTGACTTCCACGTCCACGGATTTCTCTTGCTCGGCCTTGTACAGGTCGAACAGGGCGGCAATCTCCGGCAGAAGCAGGAGACGGTCGTTTTCCGCGGCAACATGAATGAAATTCTGTGCCTGTGCATTGAACTTGTCACCGCACACGTCAATGAACGTGGCGGCCTTTTCTGCGCTCGTCAGTCGCGGGGCCTTGAGCAGGCGCTGCATGGTGTCGTCTTGCGACACCGCAGCAGCCAGGCCGAGCATGGCTGACCAATTGGCCAGTTGCTGATGGGCCTGGGCATGCTCAAAGGCAGCCTTAGCGTAAGGTCGGGCCAACGTGGTCAGTTCTGCCATGATCGCCCTCGCTTAAATTTCAGCGGCCAGTTTGTTAACCAGCTCCGCATGCGCGTTTTGATCGATTGTGGCGCCAAGGATCTTTTCAGCACCGCCAACGGCCAGGGCACCCACTTGGGCACGCAGAGCGTCTTTAGCGCTGTTCAGTTCCTGTTCGATCTCGGCCAGAGCCTGAGCCTTCACACGGTCAGCTTCGACGCGGGCCTGATCACGGGCTTCCTCGACAAGCTGAGCAGCGCGCTTCTTGCTTTGCTCAATGATTTCGGCTGCCTGTGCTTTAGCTTCACGCAGTTGCTGACCCACTTTCTCTTGGGCCAGCTCCAGGTCGCGAGCTGCGCGGTTGGCAGCGTCCAAGCCGTCGGCAATCTTCTTTTGACGCTCTTGCAGGGCAGTGATGACCGGAGGCCACACGTACTTCATGCAGAAGAGTACAAAAATCAGAAAAGCAACGGATTGGCCAATCAGGGTTGCATTAATGTTCACGCCAACACCTCGCTCGGTCTTAATTCATCACAGCCATCAACTCGTGGGTACGAGTGATTAGCCGGCGATCTGACCAACGAAGGGGTTCGCGAAGGTGAAGAACAGAGCGATACCAACACCGATCATGGTTACGGCGTCGAGCAGACCGGCAACGATGAACATTTTCACCTGCAGCATCGGAACCATTTCAGGCTGACGAGCAGCGCCTTCCAGGAACTTGCCGCCCAGCAGGCCGAAACCAATGGCGGTACCCAGAGCACCCAGGCCGATCAGCAGAGCAACAGCGATAGCGGTCAGACCAACTACAGTTTCCATCTTTCCTCCCGACTTTTACGTCGTATTGGTTAGGTTTTTAGTTTGAAGCGGTAAAACAAATCGTTTGGTACAGCATGCCCTTGCGGACTTTTTAAGCCCTCCCCCCAAACGAGCGGGGAAGGCTATCAGACACGCCAGGCGGTCTTAATGGTTATCTTCGTGAGCCATCGACAGGTAGACGATGGTAAGCATCATGAAGATGAAGGCTTGCAGGGTGATGATCAGGATGTGGAACACGGCCCACGCCCACTGCAGCACCACACCCAGGCCGCTGAGCCAGAGGATGCCGGCGCCGAACATCACGGCGATCAGGATGAACACCAGCTCGCCGGCGTACATGTTGCCGAACAGACGCAGTGCCAGCGAGATCGGCTTGGCGATCAGGGTGACGAATTCCAGCAGGAAGTTGACCGGAATCAGCAGGATCTGCACGAAGATGTTCTTGCTGCCGAACGGGTGCAGGGTCAGTTCACCGATGAAACCGCCCAGGCCCTTGACCTTGATGCTGTAGAAGATGATCAGGGCGAACACGCAGAAGGCCATGGCCAGGGTCGCGTTCGGGTCGGTGGTCGACACGGCGCGGAACGGAATGTGCGGGTCACCGGAGATCAGGATGGCCAGCTGAGGAATCCAGTCGACCGGTACCAGGTCGATGGCGTTCATCAGGAACACCCAGACGAAGATGGTCAGCGCCAGCGGGGCGATTACCGGGCTACGGCCGTGGAAGGAGTCCTTCACGCTGCCGTTGACGAAGTCCACCAGCACTTCAACGAAGTTCTGCAGGCCGCCAGGCTGGCCGGAAGTCGCCTTCTTGGCCGCCATGCGGAAGATGAACAGGAAGATCAGACCCAGCGCGACGGACCAACCCAGGGTGTCCAGGTGGAACGCCCAGAAGCCCATTGCCTTGGCTTCTGCAGCCGAATGGGCGAAGCCCCAGCTGCCGTCTGGTAGTTGACCGTAGGTCAGGTTCTGCAAGTGGTGCTGGATATAGCCCGAAGCGGTTTCTGCTGCCATGGTTGCCTCAAACGCCCTAAGGTCTCGAAAGTCTTTTATTCATCAGCAGGGGCGCGAACCAGCTGACCAAAAGGGTCAACACGAAGACGCCGAATACTGCTAACGGCGCCAGTGGCTTCACTCCTGCGAAGGTCAGTGCAAAAAGCACTGCCGTCAAAATCATCTTGCCTGCCTCGCCAGCGTAGAACGACTTGACGATGGCTTGTGCCGCCCGGGCCCCGCTGAAGCGAAAAGCCTTCCAGGCGAAATACACATTGGGTAGCCAGGCAATCAAGCCTCCGCAAAGGCCTGAATATCCACTGACCGCCCCTTTCCACTGCCACAACACCAACGTTGCCAGCAGCAGTACGACGAATTGAGCCAGCAGTACCGGGAAAACCGCCCAGCGATGGAAAGGCAGGCGGTTTGGCGTGCGGATTTCCATCACAACTGCTCCTCGGAAGTCGACCAACAAGTCAGCTATGACTTGGCATAATTTGTGCCGACAAAATGCGCGCAGAGTATAGGGGTGGATTAACCCCTATTCAACTCTTCGTAGTGATTTCCGACTGCACGCTACAACAGGAATTGTTTCAGCGGATGTGAGCAAGCACGCCTTGCAACTCGTCAAGCGAGTTGTAGCGAATAACCAACTGGCCTTTGCCCTTGTTGCCATGACGGATCTGCACGGCCGAGCCCAGGCGCTCTGCAAGCCGCTGTTCAAGGCGTGCGATATCCGGATCAGGTTTGCCCGGTTCCACCGGATCAGGTTTGTCGCTGAGCCACTGACGGACCAGTGCCTCGGTTTGGCGCACGGTGAGTCCACGTGCGACAACATGACGCGCCCCCTCTTCCTGACGGTGTTCTTCCAGGCCGAGCAATGCACGGGCATGGCCCATCTCCAGGTCGCCATGGGCGAGCATGGTCTTGATCGCATCGGGCAGGGTGATCAGGCGCAGCAGGTTGGCCACGGTTACCCGCGATTTCCCTACGGCATCAGCCACCTGTTGCTGGGTGAGCTCGAACTCCTGCTGCAGGCGCTGCAGGGCCAGGGCTTCTTCCAGCGGGTTGAGGTCTTCGCGCTGGATGTTCTCGATCAGCGCCATGGCGATGGCGGCTTCGTCGGGCACCTCACGGACCATGGCCGGAATCCTGTCCAGGCCAGCCTGCTGGGTGGCGCGCCAGCGGCGCTCACCGGCGATGATCTCGTAGCGGTTGCCATCGATCGGGCGCACCACGATCGGCTGCATCACGCCATGGTTGCGAATCGAGTGCGCGAGCTCTTCCAGCGCCTGCGGGTCCATGTCCCGGCGTGGCTGGTACTTGCCACGCTGGATCAGCTCGACCGGCAGGTGTTGCAGTTCTTTCTGGTCGATCTTCACAGCCTGCTCTTCGAGCGCGCTGACGGAAGGACCACTGAGCAGTGCATCCAACCCACGTCCGAGACCCCGTTTCTTGACGGCCATACGGATTCCTTAAGTTGTTTGTGCAGTGCGTGATTGACGGCGTTGACGGCGTACCAGTTCCCCGGCCAGGGCCAGATAAGCCAGTGCGCCGCGCGATTGCTTGTCGTAGGCCAGGGCCGGCATGCCGAAGCTCGGTGCCTCGGCCAGGCGAATGTTGCGCGGAATGACCGTGTCGTACAGCTGCGGGCCAAAGTGCTCCTTCAGCTGCGCAGAGACGTCGTTGTTCAGGCTCAGGCGCGGATCGTACATGGTCCGCAGCAAGCCCTCGATTTTCAGCTCCGGGTTCAACCGGGCGGCGATACGCTTGATGTTATCCACAAGGTCGCTGAGACCTTCCAGGGCGTAGTACTCGCACTGCATCGGGATGATCACGCCATCGGAGGCGACCAGAGCGTTCAGGGTGAGCATCGACAGCGACGGCGGGCAGTCGATGAGGATGTAGTCGTAGTTCTCGCGGATCGGCGCCAGGGCGTTGCGCAGGCGGCTCTCCTTGACCTGCATTTCCAGCAGCACCACTTCGGCGGCGGTCAGGTCACGGTTGGCCGGCAGCAACTGGAAACCACCGTGCTCGGAGTAATGCATGGCCTGGGCCAGGTCGCATTCCCCGATCAGCAGGTCGTAGACCGAGTGCTCGAGCTCGTGCTTGTCCACACCGCTGCCCATGGTGGCGTTGCCCTGCGGATCGAGGTCGATCAGCAGCACACGACGCTTGGTCGCGGCCAGCGAGGCGGCGAGATTGATACAGGTGGTTGTCTTGCCCACACCACCTTTCTGGTTCGCGATTGCGAATACCTTAGCCATTGTTGCGTGTGTTCCCAGTCATGCCTTGCGGCGCAGTATCAGCAGATGGCGCTGGCCCTGGCAACCTGGAACGGTCAGGGCCTGCTCGCTTTCCACTGTGAAGTCTGCGGGCAATGCTACCAGTTCATCGGCAGGATGCAGCCCCTTCATTGCAAGCCATTGCGTCCCGGTGTCGCCCAGGTGGCGGGTCCAGTTGGTGAAGTTCTCCATGCTGCTGAAGGCGCGGGAGATGATTCCGCTGAACGGCTGTGCCGGCTGGAAGGCCTCGACCCGGCTGTGGATAACCGTGAGGTTGTCCAGCTTGAGCTCCATTTTCACCTGGGTCAGAAAGCGGGTCTTCTTGCCATTGGCGTCCAGCACCGTCACGCGCTTGTGCGGATGCAGGATAGCCAACGGGATGCCGGGCATGCCACCGCCGCTGCCGACATCCAGCCAGTTGTCACGCTCGCTGTGGATAAACGGCATGACACTGAGGCTGTCGAGCAGGTGGCGCGACACCATCTCGTCGGGGTCGCGCACGGCAGTGAGGTTGTAGGCTTTGTTCCATTTGATCAACAGGGCCAGGTAGCCGAGCAGCTTTTCGTGATGCTCGGGGGCCAGCTCGACACCGAGCTGGCGCGCACCTGTGGACAACTCTTCGGCGTGTTGCGGGGTGACCAGGGAACTCAAGCGCTTTGCTCCAATTCGCGGCCAGCGCCGCGTTTCTTCAAGTGAATCAGCAACAGGGAAATCGCCGCCGGGGTCACGCCCGGGATGCGCGAAGCCTGGCCCAGGGTTTCCGGGCGGGTCTGGCCCAGCTTGCCCTGGATTTCCTTGGACAGGCCGGAAATCGTCGAGTAATCGATATCCACAGGCAGGCGGGTGTCTTCGCTGGCGCGCAGGCGGGCGATCTCATCCTGCTGGCGATCGATGTAGCCGGCATATTTGGTGCGGATCTCGACCTGCTCGGCGACCTGTGGATCAATCGCCTCGCCGCCGGTTGCTTCGATCAGGCCGGCGTAGTCGATTTCAGGGCGCGCCAGCAGGTTGAGCAGGCTGTACTCGTGGCTCAGCGGCGTGCCGAACTTATCCACAATGGCCTGTCCCTGCTCGGTGTTCGGCCGTACCCAGGTCGACTTCAGGCGCTGTTCCTCACGCTCGATGCCGTCGCGCTTGGCGCAGAACGCAGCCCAGCGCTGGTCGTCGATCAGGCCCAGTTCACGGCCCTTTTCGGTCAGCCGCAGGTCAGCGTTGTCTTCGCGCAGGATCAGGCGGTACTCGGCACGCGAGGTAAACATGCGGTACGGCTCCTGGGTACCCAGGGTAATCAGGTCGTCGACCAGAACGCCGATGTACGCCTCGTCGCGGCGCGGGCACCAGCTGTCACGGCCCTGCGCCCGCAGGGCCGCGTTGGTCCCGGCCAGCAAGCCTTGGGCGCCAGCTTCTTCGTAGCCGGTAGTGCCGTTGATCTGGCCGGCGAAGAACAGGCCACCAATGACTTTGGTCTCGAGGCTGTACTTGAGGTCGCGCGGGTCGAAGTAGTCGTATTCGATGGCATAGCCCGGGCGCACGATGTGGGCGTTTTCCATGCCGCGGATCGAACGCACCAGCTCCAGTTGCACGTCGAACGGCAGCGAAGTGGAAATACCGTTGGGGTAGAGCTCATGGGTGGTCAGGCCTTCCGGCTCGATGAACACCTGGTGGCTTTCCTTGTCGGCAAAGCGGTGGATCTTGTCTTCGATCGACGGGCAGTAGCGCGGGCCGACACCTTCGATCACGCCCGAGTACATCGGCGAACGGTCGAGGTTCGAGGCAATGATTTCGTGGGTGCGCGCATTGGTGTGGGTAATCCAGCAGCTCACCTGGCGCGGGTGCATCTGGGCATTGCCCATGAACGACATCACCGGGATCGGCGTATCGCCTGGCTGCTCGGTCATCACCGAGAAGTCCACCGAACGGCCGTCGATGCGTGGCGGGGTACCGGTTTTCAGGCGGCCGACGCGCAGCGGCAGTTCACGCATGCGGTGGGCCAGGGCAATCGAAGGCGGATCACCGGCGCGACCACCGGAATGGTTTTGCAGACCAATGTGGATAAGGCCGCCGAGGAAGGTCCCGGTGGTCAGGACCACCGATTCGGCGAAGAACCGCAGGCCCATCTGGGTCACCACGCCTTTGACCTGGTCCTGCTCGACGATCAGGTCGTCGCACGACTGCTGGAATATCCACAGGTTCGGCTGGTTTTCCAGGATTTCACGCACCACGGCCTTGTAGATGGCGCGGTCCGCCTGTGCTCGGGTAGCGCGTACGGCCGGGCCCTTGCGGTTGTTCAGAACGCGGAACTGGATGCCGCTCTTGTCGGTGGCCAGCGCCATGGCGCCGCCGAGGGCATCGATCTCTTTGACCAGATGGCTTTTGCCAATACCGCCGATGGCGGGGTTGCAGCTCATGTGACCGAGGGTTTCCACGTTATGGGTCAGCAGCAGGGTTTTCACACCCATGCGTGCAGACGCAAGCGCAGCCTCGGTACCGGCATGGCCGCCGCCGATGACGATCACTTCAAAACGGGAAGGGAAATCCACCACGCACCTCGTGCCTGTTTTTGCGAATAGAGAAGGTAAGCGGACAAGTATAGGGACTTCCCCCCCTTTAAAGAAACCGTCTGAGCAAAATTTGACCAGTCTGTGGATGAGTGGCAGACAACAGAAATCAAAGAGGAAAAATTTAAAAAAGCTTTGTTTTTATGTTTATTCTTATGCACAGGCCTGTCTGTGGATAAGCTTATGCAGGCCTTTATCCATGCTGTATAGAGAAAAATTAAACCCTGTGGCTGGAGTACCATGAGGCCTATGGATAACGCGATTTAGCCTGTGGATTAAATGGCTGTTTACCCACAAGCGGGTTTGTCCTCAGAAAAAAAGCCTGCTTATCAACGGAGCTGAAGGCGAGTTTTCCACAGGGTTACTGAGCACGGATTCGAGCCTGTGAATGGAAAAACAGGGAGGTACGGCTAGATGCGGACAAGGTGGGAGCGGGCAAGCCCGCGAAAGCGTCGGTACAGCCACAGAGATTCAGGGCTTGCAAGGGCCTCCTCACAGGCACGCCCGCTCCCACAGGTACCCGGCTATCTCCTGTAACGAATTACAGGCAAAAAAAAGCCGCTCCCGAAGGAGCGGCTCCTGGCCTTGCCGGGCTGTGGATTACTTGCCGATACAGAAGCTGGAGAAAATCCGCCCCAGCAGGTCATCCGAGCTGAATGCCCCGGTAATCTCCCCCAGGGCCTGCTGCGCCTGGCGCAGGTCTTCCGCCAACAGCTCACCTGCGCCAGCCAGGGTCAGTTGTGCACGGCCGTGCTCCAGGTGCTCGCTGGCCTGGCGCAGGGCATCCAGATGGCGCCGGCGGGCGCTGAAACCACTCTCGGCGGTCTGTTCATAACCCATGCAGGCCTTCAGGTGGTCGCGCAGCAGCTGCAGCCCTGCGTCGTCGCCTTTGGCACTCAGGGTGATCGTTACATGGCCGTCATCGCACTGTTCCAGCGCTACCCGCTCACCACTCAGGTCGGCCTTGTTGCGAATCAGCGTGACCTTGCCCGGGTCTGGCCGCTGGTCGAGAAATTCCGGCCACAGGGCGAACGGGTCGCTGGCCTCGGGCGCGGTGGAGTCGACCACCAGCAGCACCCGGTCAGCCTCGCCAATGGCCTTCAGCGCGCGTTCCACGCCGATCTTTTCCACATGGTCATCGGTATCGCGCAAACCGGCGGTATCGACCACATGCAGCGGCATGCCGTCGATGTGGATATGTTCGCGCAGGATGTCCCGGGTGGTGCCGGCGATATCGGTGACGATCGCAGCTTCCCGGCCGGCCAGCTGGTTCAGCAAACTCGACTTGCCGGCATTCGGCCGACCGGCAATGACCACGGTCATGCCGTCACGCAGCAAGGCGCCCTGCCCGGCTTCACGCTGCACTTTGGACAACTCGCCGCGCACCGTATCGAGCATCGCCAGCACGTGGCCATCGGCGAGGAAGTCGATTTCCTCCTCAGGGAAGTCGATCGCCGCCTCGACGTAGATGCGCAGCGCAATCAACGCCTCGGTCAGGAACTGCACGCGCTTGGAGAACTCCCCCTGCAGCGAACGCAGGGCATTGCGCGCGGCCTGGCTGGAACTGGCCTCGATCAGGTCGGCAATGGCTTCGGCCTGGGCCAGGTCGAGCTTGTCATTGAGGAACGCGCGCTCGCTGAACTCGCCCGGGCGGGCCAGTCGGCAACCCACTTGTACACAGCGCTGCAGCAGCATATCCAGCACCACTGGGCCACCGTGCCCCTGCAGTTCCAGCACGTCCTCGCCGGTGAACGAATTCGGCCCGGGGAAGAACAGCGCGATCCCTTCATCCAGTACCAGCCCTTCCTCGTCGCGGAACGGGCCGTAATGGGCATGGCGCGGGGTAAGCGTACGGCCGGTGATCAGCTGGCCGGCCTTGGCAGCCAATGGGCCGGACAACCTGACAATCCCCACACCGCCACGGCCTTGGGCGGTGGCGATGGCGGCGATGGTTTCACGCACAGTGTTCATGCTCGGAAGCCTCTACGACAAAAACGACAGATAGCAAAAACGCCCCACTAGGGGGCGTTTTTTATTCACAGGCTAGCGCAGTAGCCTGTCAAGCAGCAGCTTTTTTGCTGGCTGCTTCGATGCTGCGGGTGATGTACCACTGCTGTGCGATCGACAGGCAGTTGTTCACAACCCAGTACAGCACCAGACCGGCCGGGAACCACAGGAAGAAGAAGGTGAAGATGATCGGCATCATTTTCATCACCTTGGCCTGCATCGGATCCGGCGGCGTCGGGTTCAGGCGCTGCTGGATGAACATGGTGGCGCCCATGATGATCGGCAGGATGAAGAACGGATCCTTGATCGACAGGTCGGTAATCCACAGCATCCATGGGGCCTGGCGCATTTCCACGCTTTCCAGCAGTACCCAGTACAGGGCCAGGAACACCGGCATCTGCACCAGGATCGGCAGGCAGCCGCCCAGCGGGTTGATCTTCTCTTTCTTGTACAGCTCCATCATCGCCTGGGACATCTTCTGGCGATCGTCACCGAAGCGTTCCTTCAGTGCAGCGAGCTTCGGCGCAACGGCACGCATACGCGCCATCGAACGGTAGCTGGCGGCCGACAACGGGAAGAACAGGCCTTTGATCAGCATGGTCAGCACGATGATCGACCAGCCCCAGTTACCCAGCAGGCTGTGGATATGTTGCAGCAGCCAGAAGATCGGTTGCGCGATGAACCACAGGAAGCCGTAGTCGACGGTCAGTTCCAGGCCTGGGGACAACTCTTTCAGCTTGGACTGGATTTTCGGGCCGGCGTACAGCATGGCGCTGGTTTCGACCTTGCCGCCAGCAGGCACGCTGATCGCCGGGCCGGTGTAGCCGATGATGTAGTTGCCCTGGCTGTCCTTGCGGGTCTGAACAACGTTGTTGTCCGACTTGGCTGGAATCCAGGCGGTCACGAAGTAATGTTGCAGCCAGGCAACCCAGCCGCCGGACACATTTTCTTTCAAACTACCTTTGTCGATGTCCTTCATCGAGACCTTTTTGTAAGGCTCGGAAGCTGTCCACAGGGCAGCGCCCAGGTAGGTAGCGGTGCCGGTGGCGGTGCTGGACGACGGATCGGAGCTGGCGTCACGCTTGAGCTGGGCAAACATGTTGCCGCTCCAGGCCTGGCCGCTCTGGTTGTCGATCAGGTAGCTGACGGTCAGGTCGTACTCGCCGCGCTTGAAGCTGAAGCGTTTGATGTAGTTGACGCCGTTGTCGCTGAACTTCAGGTCGACCACCAGTTGCTGCTGGCCATCGGCCAACTGGTAACCCTTCTTGTCGGTAGCGTACAGCGGGCGACCGGCAGGACGGGCATCCGGACCGTTGGTGCCGGTCAGGCCGCTTTGTGCCAGGTAGACACGCTCGCCACCGTTGTCGAACAGCTGGAACGGAATGTCCGGGTGATCCTGGCGACGTGGGTACTGCGGCAGGTTCAGCTGGACGATGTCACCACCGACCGGATCGATAGCCAGTTCCAGGACATCGGTCTTGACCCGGATCAGGTCCTTGCTGACCGCGACCGGCGCCAGTTCGGCTGCGCTGGTTTCCGCGTTGGCGCTTGGGACATCGGCGCTGGCGCCGGCATTACCGGCCGGTACGCCATCCGGCAAGCCCGGGGCAACAGTGCTGGAAGCAGTATTCTGAGTCGGCAGGGCAGCCTGGCCGTAGTCCTGGTTCCACTTGAGGACCATGACGTAGGACACGATTGCCAGGGCGACGATCAGGATCGTGCGTTTAATATCCATGATTACTCGGCTATCGAAGAAGTTCGGGAGGAAGGAGCGGGAGGAACGGGATCGAAACCGCCGTCATTCCACGGATGACAACGCCCCAGGCGACGAACGGCTAGCCACCCACCACGCCAGAGGCCGTGGTTTTCAATGGCTTCATAAGCGTAACAGGAGCAACTGGGGAAGAAACGACAGTGATTGGCCATCAGAGGACTAATGGCATAACGGTAAAACTGGATCGGAACGAGCGCCAGTTTACGCATCTTGGCTGTCTACCCCTGCGGAATTGGCGGTCACTGCTGGAGTTGGCCGGCTGCGCGCCAGGCGTTTCCAGAGTTTGCCAAAGTGTTGGTGCAATTCCGGGTTTTCTATCTCACCCAATCCCTTGCGCGCGACGATCACAATGTCCAACCCGGCAAGCAACTGCTGGTTCAGACGGAAGGAATCGCGCATCAAGCGCTTGAGGCGGTTGCGTTGAACGGCGAGCTTGACGCTCTTCTTGCCGATCACCAGGCCTAGGCGTGGGTGATCGAGGCCGTTCTCGCGAGCAAGGATCAGCAGGTTTTTCCCTGGAACCTTGCCGGTTGGGGAGTCGAAGACCGCTTTGAAATGCCGGGGTGTAAGCAGTCGCTTTTCCCGACTGAAGTCCTGACTCACCACCTGTGCCGAAAAATCAAATGGCCAGACGCTTACGGCCTTTGGCACGACGACGCGACAGAACAGCGCGGCCGTTCTTGGTAGCCATACGGGCACGGAAGCCGTGGGTGCGCGCGCGCTTGATGGTGCTTGGTTGGAAAGTACGTTTCATGGCGTGTTACCTGGTTTGTCGACGACGGGCCGGGATGGCCCCCTTTTTAAGAGACCGGCGATTCTAGAGAAAGCAAGCCCGTAGGTCAATTTCCAACCAGTCTTTCCCTATAGAGCACGTGATGGACGGTGTGTGCTTGTCCTTCACCAAGGGTGCTTGATCGGACACACGAATCGGGGACAACATGAAAAAAAAGAAGAGACATATAAAAAGCTTTTCTGAAGAATCTATAACTCTTAGGTGGATAACCTTCTGTGGATAACCTTCCAAAGGCCAGAAACCACGGGTTGTACAGAGTTTTACAACTGTGTTCCAAACCCGTGCTGCGCTTGTTTTCTTCGTGGTCAAAAGCTGTGGATTAAATTACCGCTTATCCACAGTCGAGTTATCAACAGGCCTGACCTCAGGGTTGTGCATAGCCCTCATGGTCGCTTATCCACAGGGCTTATTCACAGCGTCGCGACGCCTTTTTGGTCGATAAATGGCTGTTTTGTCATGGTTCCTAGCGTGTCCACATGTGGATAACTGAACGCTCGACCGGTACAATGGCGGTTTGTTTTTGCCTCATCCGGCTTTCAAACTCAGGGGATATCCGTGTCAGTGGAACTTTGGCAGCAGTGCGTGGAGCTTCTGCGCGATGAACTGCCTGCCCAGCAATTCAACACCTGGATCCGTCCGCTACAGGTCGAAGCCGAAGGCGACGAGTTGCGCGTCTATGCGCCTAACCGTTTCGTTCTCGATTGGGTCAATGAAAAGTACCTGGGTCGTTTGCTCGAACTGTTGGGCGAAAACGGCAGCGGCATCGCGCCTGCCCTTTCCTTGTTGATCGGCAGCCGTCGCAGCTCGGCTCCACGTGCCGCGCCCAACGCGCCAGTGAGTGCCGCCGTGGCCGCTTCGCTGGCGCACACCCAGGCGCAGAGCCAGACATCGAAGGCAGTGCCGGCAGCTGTCGAACCGGTCGCCGTGGCCGCGGCCGAGCCCGTGCTGGTCGATGAACTGGCCGAGCCATCTTCGCGTGACAGCTTCGATGCCATGGCCGAGCCTGTTTCGGCGCCGGCGGGCGCTGCCCGGACAGAACAGCGCACCGTACAGGTTGAAGGTGCGCTCAAGCACACCAGCTACCTGAACCGTACTTTTACCTTTGACACGTTCGTCGAAGGTAAGTCGAACCAGCTGGCACGTGCGGCTGCCTGGCAGGTGGCCGACAACCCCAAGCATGGCTACAACCCGCTCTTCCTTTATGGTGGTGTGGGCCTGGGTAAAACCCACCTCATGCATGCTGTGGGTAACCATTTGCTGAAGAAGAACCCGAACGCCAAGGTCGTGTACCTGCACTCGGAGCGTTTCGTCGCGGACATGGTCAAGGCGCTGCAGCTAAACGCCATCAACGAATTCAAGCGTTTCTACCGCTCGGTGGATGCGTTGCTGATCGACGATATCCAGTTCTTTGCCCGTAAAGAGCGCTCGCAGGAAGAGTTTTTCCACACCTTCAACGCCCTGCTCGAGGGCGGTCAGCAGGTAATCCTTACCTCTGACCGCTATCCCAAGGAGATCGAAGGCCTGGAAGAGCGTCTGAAGTCGCGCTTTGGTTGGGGCCTGACGGTTGCCGTCGAGCCGCCAGAGCTGGAAACCCGTGTGGCGATCCTGATGAAGAAGGCCGACCAGGCCAAGGTCGAACTACCGCATGACGCGGCCTTCTTCATTGCCCAGCGCATCCGTTCCAACGTCCGTGAACTGGAAGGCGCATTGAAGCGGGTGATCGCTCACTCGCACTTCATGGGCCGCGACATCACCATCGAACTGATTCGTGAGTCGCTCAAGGACCTGCTGGCGCTCCAGGACAAGCTGGTCAGTGTGGATAACATTCAGCGTACCGTCGCCGAGTACTACAAGATCAAGATTTCCGATCTGTTGTCCAAGCGTCGTTCACGTTCCGTGGCGCGTCCACGTCAGGTGGCCATGGCCCTGTCCAAGGAGCTGACCAACCATAGTCTGCCGGAAATCGGCGACATGTTCGGTGGTCGCGACCATACGACCGTGCTGCACGCCTGCCGCAAGATCAACGAATTGAAGGAATCCGACGCGGACATCCGCGAGGACTACAAGAACCTGCTGCGGACGCTGACGACCTGATGGCCGTCTGCGCAGCTAATTGAAGGCAAGGGACTAGACCATGCATTTCACCATTCAACGCGAAGCCCTGTTGAAACCCCTGCAACTGGTCGCCGGTGTCGTCGAGCGCCGTCAGACCTTGCCGGTCCTGTCCAACGTATTGCTGGTGGTGCAAGGCCAGCAACTGTCGTTGACTGGTACCGACCTGGAAGTCGAACTGGTAGGCCGCGTGCAACTGGAAGAGCCGGCCGAGCCTGGCGAAATCACTGTCCCGGCACGCAAGCTGATGGACATTTGCAAGAGCCTGCCGAACGATGCCCTGATCGATATCAAGGTCGACGAGCAGAAACTGTTGGTCAAGGCCGGCCGTAGCCGTTTCACCCTGTCGACCCTGCCGGCCAATGACTTCCCGACCGTGGAAGAAGGCCCGGGCTCGCTGACCTGCAACCTGGAACAGAGCAAGCTGCGTCGCCTGATCGAGCGCACCGGTTTCGCCATGGCCCAGCAGGATGTGCGCTACTACCTCAACGGTATGCTGCTGGAGGTTTCCCGCAACACGCTGCGTGCGGTGTCCACTGACGGCCACCGCCTGGCGCTGTGCTCCATGAGCGCGCCGATCGAGCAGGATGATCGCCATCAGGTCATCGTGCCACGCAAAGGTATCCTTGAACTGGCGCGCCTGCTGACTGACCCGGAAGGCATGGTGAGCATCGTTTTGGGCCAGCACCACATCCGCGCCACCACGGGTGAATTCACCTTCACCTCCAAACTGGTGGACGGCAAGTTCCCGGACTACGAGCGCGTACTGCCCAAGGGCGGTGACAAGCTGGTGGTCGGCGACCGTCAGGCGCTGCGTGAAGCCTTTAGCCGTACTGCGATTCTGTCCAACGAAAAATACCGGGGTATCCGCCTGCAGCTGGCTGCTGGCCAACTGAAGATTCAGGCCAACAACCCCGAGCAGGAAGAAGCTGAAGAAGAAATCAGCGTGGACTACGACGGTAGCTCGCTGGAGATCGGCTTCAACGTCAGCTACCTGCTGGACGTACTGGGCGTGATGACTACCGAGCAAGTTCGTCTGATCCTGTCGGATTCCAACAGCAGTGCCCTGCTGCAGGAAGCAGGTAACGACGATTCTTCCTACGTTGTCATGCCGATGCGTCTGTAACCTGTAGCAGGCGAAATGTCCCTTCGACGTATCATGGTCACCGCGGTGCGCAACTTGCACCCGGTGACACTCTCACCCTCCCCCCGCATCAACATCCTTTACGGCGCCAACGGCAGCGGCAAGACCAGTGTGCTCGAAGCCGTGCACCTGCTCGGGCTGGCGCGTTCATTCCGCAGCACCCGCCTGAACCCGGTAATCCAGTACGAGCAGCCTGCCTGTACCGTATTCGGCGAAGTGCAATTGGCCGAAGGTGGCAGCAGCAATCTGGGTGTATCCCGCGAGCGGCAAGGGGAGTTCACTATTCGGATTGATGGGCAGAATGCGCGTAGTGCCGCGCAGCTGGCGGAGTTACTGCCACTGCAGCTCATCAACCCAGACAGTTTCCGCCTGTTGGAAGGTGCCCCAAAAATACGCCGCCAGTTCCTGGATTGGGGAGTGTTCCACGTGGAACCTCGTTTCCTGCCGGCCTGGCAACGGCTGCAGAAGGCACTGCGGCAGCGGAACTCATGGTTGCGACATGGTACACTTGACCCAGCTTCGCAAGCCGCCTGGGACCGGGAATTGTGCCTGGCCAGCGCGGAAATAGATGAATACCGTCGCAACTACATCAAGGCCTTGAAGCCCGTCTTCGAGCGAACCCTGAGCGAACTGGTCGAGCTGGACGGGTTGACCCTGAGCTACTACCGAGGCTGGGACAAGGACCGGGAACTGCAAGAAGTACTCGCTTCCTCTCTCCTTCGCGATCAGCAGATGGGCCACACCCAGGCCGGTCCGCAGCGTGCTGATCTGCGTCTTCGTCTGGCTGCCAACAACGCAGCCGACATCCTGTCGCGTGGTCAGCAAAAGCTGGTGGTGTGCGCTTTGCGCATTGCCCAAGGCCACCTCGTTAGCCAGGCTCGCCGCGGTCACTGTATTTATCTCGTGGATGACTTGCCGTCCGAACTGGACGACCAGCATCGCCGCGCGCTATGCCGCTTGCTTGAAGAATTACGCTGCCAGGTGTTTATCACCTGTGTAGATCACGAATTACTGAGGGAAGGCTGGCAGACGGAAACGCCAGTTGCTTTGTTCCACGTGGAACAAGGCCGTATCACCCAGACCCACGACCATCGGGAGTGAATGCATGAGCGAAAATCAAACGTACGACTCCTCCAGCATCAAGGTGCTGAAAGGTTTGGATGCCGTGCGCAAGCGCCCCGGCATGTACATTGGCGACACCGATGATGGCAGCGGCCTGCACCACATGGTCTTCGAGGTGGTCGACAACTCGATCGACGAAGCCCTCGCCGGTCACTGCGATGACATCACCGTCATCATCCACCCGGACGAATCCATCAGTGTGCGCGACAACGGTCGCGGCATTCCGGTCGACGTGCATAAAGAAGAAGGCGTTTCCGCTGCCGAGGTCATCATGACCGTGCTGCACGCCGGCGGTAAGTTCGATGACAACTCCTACAAGGTATCCGGTGGTCTGCACGGCGTAGGTGTTTCTGTTGTGAATGCCCTGTCCGAGAAACTGGTACTGACCGTTCGCCGCAGCGGCAAAATCTGGGAACAGACCTACGTTCACGGTGTTCCACAGGCGCCGATGGCGGTTGTCGGTGACAGCGAAAGCACCGGTACCCACATCCACTTCAAGCCTTCGGCTGAAACCTTCAAGAACATTCACTTCAGCTGGGACATCCTGGCCAAGCGTATCCGCGAGCTTTCATTCCTGAACTCGGGCGTTGGCATCCTGCTGAAGGATGAGCGCAGCGGCAAAGAAGAGTTCTTCAAATACGAAGGCGGCCTGCGTGCATTCGTCGAATACCTGAACACCAACAAGACCCCGGTCAACTCCCAAGTATTCCACTTTAACGTCCAGCGTGACGATGGCGTGGGTGTTGAAGTCGCCCTGCAATGGAACGACAGCTTCAACGAAAACCTGTTGTGCTTCACCAACAACATTCCGCAGCGCGATGGTGGTACTCACCTGGTGGGTTTCCGTTCCTCGCTGACGCGTAGCCTGAACAGCTACATCGAGCAGGAAGGCCTGGCCAAGAAAAACAAGGTAGCGACCACTGGCGACGACGCCCGTGAAGGCTTGACTGCGATCATTTCGGTGAAGGTACCGGACCCTAAGTTCAGCTCGCAGACCAAGGACAAGCTGGTCTCCTCGGAGGTGAAAACCGCCGTGGAACAGGAGATGAACAAGTACTTCGCCGACTTCCTGCTGGAAAACCCGAACGAGGCCAAGGCCGTCGTTGGCAAGATGATCGACGCTGCCCGTGCCCGTGAAGCGGCACGTAAAGCCCGTGAGATGACTCGCCGCAAAGGTGCGCTGGATATCGCCGGCCTGCCAGGCAAACTGGCGGACTGCCAGGAAAAGGACCCTGCCCTTTCCGAACTGTACCTGGTGGAGGGTGACTCCGCGGGCGGTTCGGCAAAGCAAGGCCGTAACCGTCGCACCCAGGCGATCCTGCCGCTGAAGGGTAAAATCCTCAACGTCGAGAAAGCGCGCTTCGACAAGATGATCTCGTCCCAGGAAGTGGGCACGCTGATCACTGCACTGGGCTGCGGTATCGGCCGCGAAGAGTACAACATCGACAAGCTGCGTTATCACAACATCATCATCATGACCGATGCTGACGTTGACGGTTCGCACATCCGTACCCTGCTGCTGACCTTCTTCTTCCGTCAGCTGCCGGAGCTGGTAGAGCGCGGCTACATCTACATTGCCCAGCCACCGCTGTACAAGGTGAAGAAAGGCAAGCAGGAGCAGTACATCAAGGACGACGAGGCCATGGAAGAGTACATGACCCAGTCGGCCCTGGAAGATGCCAGCTTGCACCTGGACGAATCGGCGCCAGCGGTTTCCGGTGTGCAGCTGGAAGCACTGGTGAATGAATTCCGCAGTGTCATGAAGACCCTCAAGCGCCTGTCGCGCTTGTATCCGGAAGAACTGACCGAGCACTTCATCTACCTGCCGGAGGTGACCCTGGAGCAGTTGGGTGACCACGCCGTGATGCAAGCCTGGCTGGCCCAGTTCCAGGAACGTCTGAACAGCAGCCAGAAGTCCGGCCTGGTTTACAAAGCCAGCCTGCGCGAAGACAAAGAGCGCAACGTATGGCTGCCGGAAGTGGAAGTTACCTCCCACGGCCTGGCCAGCTATGTCACCTTCAACCGGGACTTCTTCGGCAGCAATGACTACCGTACTGTAGTCAACATTGGTGCCAAGCTGTCCAGCTTGTTGGGCGAAGGTGCTTACGTGCAGCGCGGTGAGCGCCGCAAGGCAATTGTCGAGTTCAAGGAAGGCCTGGATTGGCTGATGAACGAAACCACCAAGCGCCATACTATCCAGCGATACAAAGGGCTGGGCGAGATGAACCCTGAGCAGCTGTGGGAAACCACCATGGACCCGACCGTTCGCCGTATGCTCAAGGTCACCATCGAGGATGCGATCGCAGCTGACCAGATCTTCAACACCCTGATGGGTGATGCAGTCGAGCCGCGTCGTGACTTTATCGAAAGCAACGCGCTGTCGGTGTCGAACCTGGACTTCTGATCCGGTGTAGGTTCATGTAAATAGATGACCGGCCGAACCCTCAGTTCCCTTCCCACCGGTCACCACCAAAAGCCCGCTTACGCGGGCTTTTTTTGCCTCCAATTTCCTATGCCCCACTGACAGATAGCTTCAAGCTGTCTTCATTGGCTTGATCGGGCTTTCAGCCGAAATACCAAACATTTCGTGCAATTTCCAAACCATTGGCAGCGTCAATGAGCTCTTACGATTTAGCACTTCATAGACGCGGAAAATGCTTCCTCTCGTAAGCCTCGATCAAGGTGATCATGACTTCAAAAGCGTCTCCCTCGGGTGTGCCAGGTTCTGGCTCATTCTCGAACAGCGGAGAAATCTCCTTTAGTGCTGCCCGGTAGTCGTCGTCGGTGCGGATTGGGCGGATGTTCATTAGTCCACTCTTATTCAACGTTCCACGTGGAACAGGTATTCAGTAACCGCTGAGGACGTTGACGATCACGCCACTGGCAATGGCCACCAACACATAGTCCCCGTTCACATACAACCACCGGTGATCACGCGGTGGCGCATACAGGTGGCGTGCTTTCCAGTCGGTCACCCAGTAACGGTCGCCACGGTAATGCGGGTCAACTACATGGCCACGCTGCCACTGCTGATGCGGAACCGGCATGCCCTGTTGTGGGCGGAAGTTCGGGTCGCGGTAAGCGGGACCGCGACCATTATTATGTCGACCTTGGTACTGTGGCTGCCCATGCGGTGGGTTGCCCTGGTGCGATGAGCCGCCATCATGCCGATCAGGTGGGCCCGGCTGCGCGAAACTGGCCAAGGGGGCGCTGAGCATGAGCACGGCGCAGACCACGGTCAGGGTTTTCTTCATTGTGCAGTCCTCTGCATGTTAACGCCTGGCTGGATGACGGGTTGCCAGGTTCGGTTAACTGATCAGACCACAATCCTTCCCGCTTAATGTCAGGACAGAGGTAAAGGTCCGGTAAAGGTCCGGGAAGTGCCATCCCTGTGGGAGCGGGCATGTCGAGGCGTCGAACCGCCGCGAACACGGGCGAAGCCCGTGTCAACGACCGCGTCGCTTGGTTCGCGGGCTTGCCCGCTCCCACAGGTATGGACTGCGCAGGTCTTGAGGACAGCGCGGTCGAGGTGGGAGCCGGCTTGCCGGCGATAGGGCCGGTGCAGCCAACGCATCAATTCAGGCCAAGCGCCTTCAGCCGGCGATATAGAGTTCGCTCGCTCAGGCCAAGGTGACGGGCCAGTTTACTGCGCGAGCCGTTGAACTGTTCCAGTGCCTGCGCCAGCTCACCTAGGTGATTGCGCCGGCCCCCTGTCTTGATCGCCCCCGCTGGGCCGATGTCCTCCGGCAAATGCTCGGGCCGGATCAGCCCGTCATCGGCAAACAAGCGCGCCCTTTCCAGAATATTGCGCAGCTCGCGAATGTTGCCTGGGAACGGATGCAGCCCAAGCTGCTGCAGAGCTTCATCGCTCAGCCTGGGCGTTGGCTTGCCTGCCATGCGCTGCAACAGGCTTTGTGCCAGCAGGGGTAAATCCTCCACCCGTTCGCGCAATGCCGGCAGGCGGATCGGGAAGCCGCTGATGCGGTAATACAGGTCTTCGCGGAAGGTGCCATCCGCCACCATTTGACGGAGGGGTTTGTGCGTCGCCGAAACCAGGCGAAAATCCGAATGCACCGTGCGCAGGCTACCCACCGGGCGGAAGCTGCCGGACTCGATCAGCCGTAGCAGCTTCACCTGCATGGCCAACGGTACTTCGCCAATTTCATCGAGGAACAGGGTGCCGCCATGCGCTGCTTCGGCGAGGCCGATCTTGCGCTGGTTGGCACCCGTGAACGCGCCCTTCTCATAGCCGAACAACTCGCTCTCGAACAACGACTCGGTCAGGCCGGTACAGTCGACCACCACCAACGGGCCGTTGGCCCTTGGGCTGCCCATGTGCACCGCGCGAGCGAACAGTTCCTTGCCGGTACCCGACTCACCCTGCAGCAGCACCGGGATCTGCGCCGGCGCGGCACGCTGCAGGCTGGCCAGGGCCGCCTTGAACGCTGGCGCTCGCCCAACCAGCCCTTGTTCCTGGGGCTGCGCCGACGCGAGGGTGATGCTGGTCAGGCGTTCGACAAAAGCCACCACCCTGCCCTGTTCATCGAGGATCGGCCGCAACTCGACATCCACATGCTCGGGGCCGCGTGGCGTGTGATGAATGTGCAACACCCGCTCCGGCACCTTGCTGTGCCACGCCTTGCGCATCGGGCAATGCTCGCCGGCCTGGTCGCAAGGCACGGCATAGTGGTGGGAGACCTTGTGGCATTTTTCGCCCAGCGGCGCCTGCTCATGCCGGCCGAACTGGCGGCGATAGGCAGCATTGGCGGCCAGGATGTTGTAGTCGGTATCCAGCACGATGGTTGGCAGGGCATCGTGCTCAAGATAGGAAACCAGGGCTAGGATGAGGGGATGGGCTTCAGGCATGACGGCACCGATTGGATGAACGACGGAGGGTAGCAAGGACTGCCAAACACTGCCATTGGCTGACAGTCGACTGCCATCTGCGCTGCCACGGGTGTCGGCAGCTGCCAGCAACGGTCCGGTTTCATTGGCCCACGTGCAGTAAATTGCCTGGCATGCATCTTGATAAACCTCCTGGCACTGCCTGCGCCTGGACAAGGCTGGGCGGAAAAATTGGAGAACACGATGATCATCGGCAACAACCTGCACGTGGACGCTTTTTACGACAAGGCGACCTCGACCATCAGCTACCTGGTCATGGACCGTGAAACCCGCCAATGCGCATTGATCGACAGTGTGCTGGATTACGACCCCAAGTCCGGGTGCACCTGCACTGCATCGGCGGACCGCCTGATCCAGCGCGTGACCGAGCTTGAAGCCAGCGTGCAGTGGGTGCTGGAAACCCATGTGCATGCCGACCACCTTTCGGCGGCGGCCTACTTGAAGGAAAAGCTCGGCGGCCATACCGCCATCGGCGCGCACATCACCCAGGTACAGAAAGTGTTCGGTGCCTTGTTCAATGCCGAGCCTGGCTTCGCCCGCGATGGCAGCCAGTTCGATGTGCTGTTCGAAGATGAGGAAGGTTTCCGCATCGGCAACCTGCATGCCCGCGCGCTGCACACCCCGGGGCACACGCCTGCGTGCATGAGCTACATGATCGAGGACGCCGGCGAGACCGCGGTGTTCGTCGGTGACACCTTGTTCATGCCCGACTACGGTACCGCCCGTTGCGACTTCCCGGGGGCCGATGCGCGCACCTTGTACCGCTCGATCCGTCGCCTGCTGGCCTTCCCCGACCAGACCCGGTTGTTCATGTGCCACGACTACCTGCCAGGTGGCCGCGACATGCAGTACGTCACCACCGTGGCCGAGCAGCGCGCCAGCAATATTCATATCCGTCAGGGCATCGACGAGGACAGCTTCGTCGCCATGCGTGAAGCCCGCGACAAGACCCTCGACATGCCCGTGCTGATCCTGCCATCGGTGCAGGTGAACATGCGCAGCGGCCAGTTCCCCGCGCCGGAAGAAAACGGTGTGAGCTACCTGAAGATCCCGCTGAACAAACTGTAACTGCCCTTCCCCATAACCAGATTTCCAGGATTTACCGCATGCCTGCCTTGTTGTCCCCTGCCAATACCGACCACCACAAAGTGGTCATCGTCGGTGCCGGTGCCGCCGGTATCGCCACTGCTTCCAGCCTGATCAGCCGTGACCCGTCGCTGGACGTGGCCCTGATCGATCCCGCCGAGGTGCATTACTACCAGCCCGGCTGGACCATGGTCGGTGCCGGTGTGTTCAAGGCGCCGAGCACTGCCCGCACCATGGCCTCGACCATCCCGCGCGGTGTGCGCTGGATCAAGGCACGTGTGCAGGGGTTCGACCCGCTGGGCCAGCTGGTCCTCCTCGAAGGCGGCCACGCCATCAGTTATGAACAGCTGGTGGTGTGCCCCGGCCTCAAGCTGGATTGGGCGGCCATCGATGGGCTCAGCGAGACCCTGGGCCACAACGGCGTCACTTCCAATTACCGCTACGATCTGGCGCCCTACACCTGGGAGCTGGTGCAGAGGCTCAGACAAGGCCGCGCCCTGTTCTGCCAGCCGCCGATGCCGATCAAGTGCGCGGGCGCACCGCAGAAGGCGCTGTACCTGTCTTGCGACCACTGGCTGCGCCAGGGGCATCTGGGGGCGGTGAAGGCCAGCTTCTTCAATGCCGGTGCGGTATTGTTCGGGGTGGCGGACTACGTGCCTGCGCTGATGAAGTACATCGACAAGTATGGCGTGGACCTGAATTTTTCCCACCGCCTGGTCGCCGTGGACGGCCCGAACAAGCGCGCCACCTTCGTGCGCACCTTGGCCGATGGCAGCAGCGAAACCTGTATCGAGGCCTTCGACATGCTGCACGTGGTACCGCCGCAGGTGGCACCGGACTTCATTCGTGAAAGCCCGTTGGCCGACAACGCCGGCTGGGTCGATGTCGATCCGCACACACTGCGCCATCGCCATTTCACCAATGTGCATGCTCTGGGGGACGTGGCCAATACCAGCAATGCCAAGACCGCCGCGGCTGCCCGCAAGCAGGCTCCGGTCGTGGCCAACAACGTGCTGGTGGCCTTGGGCCGGCTACCTGCCTTGGCCCGGTACGATGGTTATGGCTCGTGCCCGCTCACCGTCGAGCGTGGCAAGATCGTGCTGGCCGAGTTCACCTATGGCGGCAAGCTGGCACCGAGTTTCCCAAACTGGTTACTTGATGGCCGCAAACCTACACGCCTGGCCTGGTTGCTCAAGGCACAGGTGCTGCCGCCCTTGTACTGGAAAGGCATGCTCAAGGGCCGGGAGTGGCTGGCACGCCCGCAGCTGGTAACCGAGGGTGGGCAGTGATCGAACATCAATTACTGGGAGCGGGCCTGGGCGCGATCATCGGTGCCGTGCTGGCCTTGACCGGTGCCGGCGGCGGCATTCTCGCAGTGCCTTTGCTGGTGTTCGGCCTGGGTTTGTCGATGGTCGAGGCTGCACCGGTCGGCCTGCTGGCCGTAGGCATGGCGGCGGCAGTAGGGGCTGTGCTGGGCTTGCGTCAGGGCCTGGTGCGCTACCGGGCGGCGTTGTTCATCGCGGTGATCGGTGTGGCAGCGGCTCCGTTCGGGCTGATGCTGGCGCATCGCTTGCCGAACACGCCACTGCAGTTGGTGTTCGCCGGGGTGCTGGTGTACGCCTGCCTGCGCATCTGGCGCAAGGCGGCCAAGGATCTGCGCGGCGAAGCCAATGACGCCCACCGCTACATCGAACCCTGCGTGCTGAACCCGTTGCAGGGCCGTTTGCGATGGACCCTGCCCTGCGCGCGCGCCCTGGCGTTTACCGGCGCACTGTCCGGGCTGCTGTCCGGCCTGCTCGGCGTAGGCGGTGGCTTTGTCATCATCCCGGCCCTTAACCGCTACACCAACCTGCGCATGGCCAGCATCGTCTCCACCTCGCTGGCGGTGATTGCGCTGGTGTCTACCGGCAGTGTGGTCAGCGCCAGCCTGGCAGGGGTGATGCACTGGCAGGTTGGCGCCCCGTTCGCTGGCGGCGCGGTGCTCGGCCTGCTGTTGGCGCGGCCCTTGGCCGCCAGGCTGGCCGGGTCGCGCTTGCAGCAGATGTTTGCCGTGGCCGGTTGGGCTGCGGCCCTGTTGCTGGCCGGCAAGGCGTTACTCGGCTAGCAGCTCGCTTTGTTCCGCCGCGCACAGCGCCAGCAGGTAGTCCCAGACCACCCGCAGGCGCACCGACTTGTGCAGTTCGCGGCGGGTGCAGATCCAGTAGCTGCGCTGGATGGTTTCACCAGGCAGTACACGCACCAGTGTCGGATCGTGGCGGGCCATGTAATTGGGCAGCACGGCGATGCCCAGCCCGGCGCGGGCGGCGGTTTGCTGGGCGATCACGCTGGTGCTGCGAAATACCACGTTGGGTGCCCGGCAGAAGCTGTTGAGAAACAGCAGCTCCTGGCTGAACAGCAAGTCGTCCACGTAGCCGATCCAGTTGTGCCGGGCCAGGTCCTCGCGGTTGCGCAGCGGGGGCGCGCGATCCAGGTAGGCCTGGCTGGCATACAAGGCCAGGCGATAGTCGGTGAGCTTGCGGGTGATCAGCAGGTCTGCGTTGGGCCGTTCCAGATGGATGCTGATCTCCGCCTCGCGGTTGAGGATGCTGACGAAGCGTGGCACTGCCACCAGCTCCACCTCCAGGCCGGGGTAGCGGTCGAACAGCGCATTCATGCGCGGGGTGAAGAACATGATGCCGATGCCTTCGGTGACCCCCAGGCGAATTTTGCCCAGTGGCGTGATGGCCTGGGTGATTTCTTCCTGTGCCAGCAGGGCAACGTTTTCCATGGCTTCGGCGTGCTTGAGCAAGGCCTGGCCCGAAGGGGTCAGTTCATAGCCCTGGGCATGCTGCACGAACAGCGCGGTACCCAGGCTTTGCTCGATGCTCTCGATGTGCCGGGCCACGGTGCTGTGGGTGGTGTTGAGGCGCTTGGCGGCGGTAAGCAGGCGGCCGCTGCGCTGCAACTCGAGGAAAAACCGCAGATCGTTCCAGTCGAACATGCTGATCCTTTTTGGCAGTTCGTTCCGGCCTCTTCGCGGGCACGCCCGCTCCCACAGGGATCGCGTTACCTTGTGGGAGCGGGCGGGCACGCAAGAGGCCAGTACAGACTTACCACTGTGCTAAAACGCACAGCGGCTGCGCGAAATCTCGTGTTTCCTCCACGAAATTACTCACTAAGATGGATCGGGACAAGAATAATAATCAGGCCCGAGGTTGCAAATGCCATCAGCCGATTCTGTCTTCGACTACGTGGTCGTGGGGGCCGGTCCCGCCGGTTGCCTGCTGGCCAATCGTTTGTCCGCCGACCCTTCTTGCCGCGTGCTGCTGCTGGAAGCGGGTGGCCGTGACAACTATCCCTGGATCCACATTCCCGTCGGTTACCTCTATTGCATCGGCAACCCGCGCACCGACTGGTGCTTCAAGACCGAGGCGCAGCCCGGCCTGGGCGGTCGTGCGCTGGGCTATCCACGCGGCAAGGTACTGGGTGGCTGCTCCTCGATCAACGGCATGATCTACATGCGCGGCCAGGCCGCCGATTATGACCGTTGGGCCGAGCAAGGCAACGACGGCTGGGCCTGGAAGGACGTACTGCCGCTGTTCAAGGCCAGCGAAAGCCACTTTGCCGGCGCCAGCGAACACCACGGTGGTGACGGCGAATGGCGGGTCGAGCGCCAGCGCTACAGCTGGCCGATCCTTGACGCCTTCCGCGATGCCGCCGAGCAGAGTGGTATCGGCAAGGTCGACGACTTCAACACTGGCGACAACCAGGGCTGTGGATACTTTCAGGTCAACCAGCGCAGCGGTGTGCGCTGGAACGCTTCCAAGGCTTTCTTGCGGCCGATCAAGGACCGCCCCAACCTCACCGTGCTGACCGGCGTTCAGGTTGACCAGGTGCTGCTCAACAACACCCGCGCACGAGCGGTGAAGGCGTTCTGGCAAGGGGCCTGGCACGAGTTCGCGGCGCGTCGCGAGATCATTCTCTGTGCGGGCGCGGTGGGTTCACCCGGCATTCTGCAGCGCTCCGGCATTGGCCCGCGCCAGTTACTGGAAAGCCTGGGCATCGGCGTGCGTCATGACATGCCGGGCGTTGGCGGCAACCTGCAGGATCACCTGCAACTGCGCCTGATCTACCAGATCCGCAATACCCGCACCTTGAACCAGATGGCCAACAGCCTGTGGGGCAAGATGGGCATGGGCCTGCGCTACCTCTATGACCGCAGCGGCCCGCTGGCCATGGCGCCGAGCCAGCTGGGCGCGTTCGTGCGTTCGAGCCCGGAGCAGGCCACCGCCAACCTGCAGTATCACGTGCAGCCGCTGTCACTCGAGCGCTTCGGCGAGCCACTGCACAGGTTCCCGGCTTTTACCGCTTCGGTGTGCAACCTGCGCCCGGCCAGCCGCGGGCGTATCGATATCCGCAGCAGCGACATGAACAGCACGCCGCTGATCGACCCCAACTATCTCAGTGATCCCCAGGACCTGCGGGTCGCCGCCGATTCCATTCGCCTCACCCGGCGTATCGTCCAGGCCCCAGCCCTCGCCGCGTTCGACCCAAAGGAATACCTGCCGGGCCCAGCCCTGCAAACCGAACAAGAGCTGTTCGAAGCCGCCGGCAAGATTGGCACCACCATCTTCCACCCTGTCGGCACCTGCCGCATGGGCAATGGCGAACTGGACGTTGTGGATAACCAGTTGCGCGTGCACGGCATCCCCGGCCTGCGCGTGGCAGACGCCTCGATCATGCCGCAGATTACCTCCGGCAATACCTGTTCACCCACCCTGATGATCGCCGAAAAGGCGGCGCAACTGATCCTCAAAGGAGCTGCCACCCAGACCTATCTGAACGAAGACGCAATACCGACGCCCTGACCACGGGTGCGTGCAGTACCGGCAGCTGCGGTCAGAAGCTGCCGACAGTGGAACAACAAGAATAATCACTGTGGCCTGCGGGCCGAGGACAGCAACGATGTCGGATTACCTCCAAGAGCAGGGTGCGGCGGCCAGCAGCGCGAGCGGCCGTGAAGAACGCAAGATCATTTTCGCGTCATCCCTCGGGACCGTTTTCGAGTGGTATGACTTTTTTCTCTATGGTGCGCTGGCAGCGGTCATCAGCAAGCAGTTCTTCGCTGGCGTGAACGACACCACCGCCTTCATCTTCGCCCTCATGGCCTTTGCCGCCGGCTTCCTGGTGCGACCGTTCGGCGCACTGGTGTTCGGCCGCCTGGGCGACATGATCGGGCGCAAGTACACCTTCCTGGTCACCATCGTGCTGATGGGCCTGTCGACCTTTGCCGTCGGCTTGTTGCCCACCTATGCCAGCATCGGCATCGCAGCACCGATCATCCTGGTAGTCCTGCGCATGCTGCAGGGGCTGGCGCTGGGCGGTGAGTACGGCGGTGCGGCCACCTATGTGGCGGAGCATGCACCACCTGGCAAACGCGGCTTCCACACCGGCTTCATCCAGTCCACCGCCACCCTCGGCCTGCTGCTGTCGCTGGTCGTGGTGCTGGGCAGCCGCTATATCAGTGGCGACCAGTTCGAAACCTGGGGCTGGCGCCTGCCGTTCCTGCTGTCGATCGTGCTGCTGGCGATTTCCACCTGGATCCGCATGAGCATGCATGAGTCGCCGGCCTTCGTGAAAATGAAGGCCCAGGGCAAGGTCAGCAAGTCGCCTATCCGTGAGTCGTTCACTTCCTGGCCGAACCTGAAAGTGGTGCTCACTGCCTTGTTCAGCATCAACGCAGGGCAGGCCGTGACTTTCTACACGGCGCAGTTCTACGTGCTGTTCTTCATGACCCAGATGCTGAAAATGGACCCGGCCCAGGCCAACACCCTGCTGATCATCAGCGTGGTCATTGGCGCGCCGTTCTTCGTGTTCTTCGGCTGGTTGTCGGACCGTATTGGCCGCAAGCCGATCCTGATGCTCGGCCTGCTGCTGGCCACGGTACTTTACTTCCCGCTGTTCAAGGCGCTGAGCCACTACGCCAACCCACAGATCGACGCGGCCAGCCGCCAGGCGCCGATCGTGGTCACTGCCGACCCGCAAGGCTGCACCTTCCAGTTCGACCCGGTGGGCAAGGCGCGTTTCGACAGCCCGTGCGACAAGGTCAAGACCTTCCTGGTCAAGCAGGGCCTGCCCTATAGCTCGGTGGATGTGGCCGGCAGCGATGTGGTGGTCAACATCGGTGACAAAACCATCAACGGCTTCGACGAAGCGGCCATGCGTGCTGCGGTGGAACAGGCCGGCTACCCGGCCAAGGCCGACCCTGCGCAGGTCAACCAGGTGATGGTGGTGGTGCTGATCGTGGCGATGATCCTGATCGCGACCATGACCTATGGCCCGCTGGCGGCGGTGATGGTCGAGCTGTTCCCCACTCGCATCCGCTACACCTCGATGTCGCTGCCCTACCACATCGGCAACGGCTGGTTCGGTGGCTTCCTGCCAACGGTGTCGTTCGCGCTGGTGGTGTATACCGGGGATATCTTCTATGGGCTGTGGTACCCGGTGCTGGTGACCGGGGTCAGCCTGGTGGTGGGGATCTTCTGCCTGAAAGAAACCAAGGATGTGGATATCGACAAGATCTGACGCAGCTCAAGGCCTGTACCAAATGCTCATGCGCTGAAGCGCTTGTTGTGGGAGCGGCCTTGTGTCGCGATTGGGCTGCGCAGCTGCCCCAGGATTTCAGCTGTGATGCATGAATTGCTGGGGCCGCCTTGCGGCCCTTTCGCGACGCAAGGCCGCTCCCACAGTCTTCTCCCACAGAGGGTGCAATCCTGCTACCGAGCCCATAAAAAAACCGGCTGTAAAAGCCGGTTTTCTTATGCCCCGAAAAAACTTATGCACGATTTTCCGAAAAATGTCATACACAGAAATAAACAGCTAATTCAAAGACTTAGCGATTACTTCAAGCATTTAATCCAAAAACAGTTCACAAGTTATCCACAGATGGTCAGGCCATCTGCTCCTGGGGTTTTTCCTCTGCTGGTGGCAGCGAACCCATGGCCCGCTGAGTGGCTTCGTTCCACGCCGCGGCACGGTCGTTGAGCTCGGCAATGGCCCGTGGCCCGGTGCCGTTGGCGTACATCGGCGCACCAATCACCACCTCGATGGTGCCAGCACGCTTGCCCCAACCGGTCTTCGGCCAGAACTTGCCGGCGTTGTGGGCAATTGGCAGCACCGGTAGCCCGGCATTCACTGCCAGCGCGGTACCGCCACGGGAGAACTTGCCCATTGTGCCGAATGGCACGCGGGTGCCTTCCGGGAAGATCAGCACCCAGGTCTTCTGCTTCAGCAGCTCGTCACCCTTGCTGGCTACCTGGCGCAGGGCTTCCTTGGGGTTGTCGCGGTTGATCGCGATCGGCCGCAGCATGGCCATGGCCCAACCAAAGAACGGCACGTACAGCAACTCGCGCTTGAGCACCTGGCTCAGCGGCGAGAAGTACTGGGAAAGGAAGAAGGTTTCCCAGGTGCTCTGGTGGTTGGACAGGATCACGCAAGGTTCATCAGGCACGTTTTCGGCGCCAGTGACCTTGTAGTCGATACCCAGGATGGTGCGCACCAGGAACAACGCGCAACGGCACCAGTACACGTTGATGAACTTGTAGCGCTTGGGGAACGACAGGAACGGCGCGACGAAGAAGCTCAGCGAGCACCACAGCAGCGAACTGGTGCCCAGCAGCAGGTAAAAAAGAAAGATTCTGATCGCCTGCAGGATCGACATAGTGGCTTGTACCATTGCGGGGCATGCCCGCCTGAGAAAAATGCGCCCGAAGGCGCATTGTTTAAATTAGTTCTCTGGCGATAGCTGCCAGATCGTCGAAAATCAGTGTAGTTTCCGGAACACCTTTTTCCAGGGTCCGCTCGCCCTTGCCGGTTTTCACCAACACGGGTTGTGCACCGACGGCCAGGGCGGCCTCCAGGTCACCTTTGCTGTCGCCAACGAACCAGACGCCTTCAAGGCCAACCTGGTAATGCTCGGCAATCGCCCGCAGCATGCCAGGCTTGGGCTTGCGACAGTCGCAGCCTTCGTCCGGCCCGTGCGGGCAATACACGATGTGGCCCACTTCGCCACCCTGCTCGGCCACCAGCGCGCGCAGGCGCGCATGCATGGCCTCGAGGGTTGCCAGCGCATAGTAGCCGCGGGCAATGCCGGACTGGTTGGTGGCCACGGCCACCGTCCAGCCCGCTTTGCTCAACTGCGCGATCGCTTCGACCGAGCCAGGGATCGGCACCCACTCGTCCAGCGTCTTGATGTAGGCGTCGGAGTCGTGGTTGATGACTCCGTCACGGTCGAGAATCAGCAGTTTCAAGGCTTACCCCAGTAGCGAAATGTCGGCCACGCCCAGGAACAGGCCGCGCAGGCGGCTGAGCAGGGCATAACGGTTGGCGCGTACCTTGGCATCCTCGGCGTTGACCATCACCGCATCGAAGAAGGCGTCGACCGGGTCACGCAGGGCCGCCAGGCGGGCCAGCGATTCGCTGTACTGGCGTGCAGCAGCCATCGGTTGCACGGCCTGGTCGGCCTGCTGGATGGCCGAGTACAGGGAAAACTCGTTGGCGTTGTCGAAGTACTTCGGTTCGACATGATCGGCGATGGCGCCTTCGGCCTTGCTCAGCAGGTTCGACACACGCTTGTTCACCGCGGCCAGGGCCTCGGCTTCCGGCAGCTTGCGGAAGGCTTGTACAGCCTGCACGCGCTGGTCGAAGTCCAAGGCAGAGCCTGGCTGCAGGGCACGAACCGACAGGTAGGTGGCCACGTCGATGCCTTCGTCTTCGTAACGCGCACGCAGGCGGTCGAAGATGAACTCCAGTACCTGTTCGGCCAGGCCGGCGGCCTTGACCTTGGCGCCGAACTGCTTGACCGCGAACTCGACCGCGCCGGTCAGGTCCAGGTCCAGCTGCTTCTCGATCAGGATACGCAGCACGCCCAGGGCGGCACGGCGCAGGGCGTACGGGTCCTTGCTGCCGGTAGGCAGCATGCCGATGCCGAAGATGCCGACCAGGGTGTCGAGCTTGTCGGCGATGGCCACGGCAGCACCGGTGAGGGTCTGCGGCAGCTCGGCGCCAGCACCGCGCGGCATGTACTGCTCGTTCAGGGCCAGCGCCACGTCTTCCGGCTCACCGTCGTTGAGCGCGTAGTAGTAACCGGCAACACCCTGCATTTCAGGGAATTCGCCGACCATCTCGGTGGCCAGGTCGCACTTCGACAGCAGGCCGGCACGGCCGGCGCGCTGGGCGTCGCCGCCGATCAGCGGGGCAATGAAGGCGGCCAGCCGGGAAACGCGCTCGGCCTTGTCGTACACGGTACCCAGCTGAGCCTGGAACACCACGTTCTTCAGGCGCTCGTTGAAGGTTTCCAGCGGCTGCTTCTTGTCCTGTTTGAAGAAGAACTCGGCGTCAGTCAGGCGTGGGCGCACGACCTTTTCGTTGCCTTGCACGATCTGCTTCGGGTCGCGGCTTTCGACGTTGGCCACGGTGATGAAGCGCGGCAGCAGCTTGCCTTCGCTGTCCAGCAGGCAGAAGTACTTTTGGTTGTCCTGCATGGTGGTGATCAGGGCTTCCTGCGGCACTTCGAGGAAACGCTCCTCGAACGAGCACACCAGCGGCACTGGCCACTCGACCAGGGCAGTCACTTCGTCCAGCAGCGCCGGCGGCACGATGGCGCTGCCTTCCTGCTGCATGGCAAGCTCTGCGGTACGCTTGCTGATCAGCTCGCGGCGCTCGGCGAAGTCGGCCAGCACGTAGGCTTTGCGCAGGTCTTCGACGTAGTTGGCCGGGGTGGTGATGACCACGTTTTCCGGGTGGTGGAAGCGGTGGCCGCGGGATTCACGGCCGGCCTTCTGCGACAGGATGGTGCAGTCGACCACCTGGTCGCCCAGCAGCATTACCAGCCATTGGGTCGGGCGCACGAACTCTTCACGGCTGGCCGCCCAGCGCATGCGCTTGGGGATCGGCAGGTCGTTGAGCGAATCTTCGACGATGGTCGGCAGCAGGCCAGCGGTGGCCTTGCCCGGGATATGCTGGGAGAAGCGCAGCTTGGGGCCGCTCTGGTCGATTTCCGACAGCTCCACACCGCATTTCTTGGCAAAGCCCAAGGCAGCCTGGGTCGGCTCGCCATCTTTGAAAGCAGCCTGCAGGGGCGGGCCGTCGATGTTGATGCTGCGGTCAGGCTGCTGCACGTCCAGCTGGCGGATCAGCACGGCCAGGCGACGCGGCGCGGCGTATACCTGCTTGCCGGTGTAGTTCAGGCCAGCGGCCTGCAGGCCTTTTTCGATACCGGCCAGGAAAGCTTCGCCGAGGCTGGCGAGGGCCTTCGGCGGCAGCTCTTCGGTGCCCAGTTCTACCAGGAAATCTTGAGCACTCATTGTGCAGCCTCCAGCTTAGCCAACACTTCGTCACGCAGTTCAGGGGTAGCCATCGGGAAGCCCAGGCGTGCACGGGCTTGCAGGTAGCTTTGCGCCACGTCCCGGGCCAGGGTACGTACACGCAGGATGTAGCGCTGGCGCTCGGTTACCGAGATGGCGCGGCGGGCGTCCAGCAGGTTGAAGGTGTGCGAGGCCTTCAGCACCATTTCATAGGTCGGCAGCGGCAGCTCCAGCTTGATCAGGCGGTTGGCTTCGCTTTCGTAGAAATCGAACAGCTCGAACAGCTTCTCGACGTTGGCGTGCTCGAAGTTGTAGGTCGACTGCTCCACCTCGTTCTGGTGGAACACGTCGCCGTAGGTGACCTTGCCGAACGGGCCATCGGCCCACACCAGGTCGTACACCGAGTCGACGCCCTGGATGTACATGGCCAGACGCTCCAGGCCGTAGGTGATTTCACCGGTGACCGGGTAGCACTCGATGCCGCCAACCTGCTGGAAGTAGGTGAACTGGGTGACTTCCATGCCGTTGAGCCAGATTTCCCAGCCCAGGCCCCAGGCGCCGAGGGTCGGCGATTCCCAGTTGTCTTCGACGAAGCGAATGTCGTGGACCAGCGGGTCCAGGCCGATGGCTTTCAGCGAGCCGAGGTACAGCTCCTGGAAGTTGGCCGGGTTGGGCTTCAGTACCACCTGGAACTGGTAGTAGTGCTGCAGGCGGTTGGGGTTTTCGCCATACCGCCCGTCGGCAGGGCGACGGCTAGGCTGCACATAGGCGGCGTTCCAGGTTTCTGGACCCACGGCGCGCAGGAATGTAGCGGTGTGGAAAGTGCCGGCGCCTACTTCCATATCGTAGGGCTGAAGCACCACACAACCTTGCTCGGCCCAATAGTTCTGCAGGGCGAGGATCAGGTCTTGGAAGGTACGCACGGCTGGCGTAGGCTGGCTCACGAAATTCACCTGTATCTGGGGATGCGGATGTAAAGAGCGGGAGTATAACCTGATTCGCCTCGCCCTCTACTCATTGGAGCCTTATGCCACGCTGCTTTTGGTGTACCGACGATCCGTTGTACCAGGCCTACCATGACCAGGAATGGGGAACGCCTCAGCGTGACCCGGCGTTGCTGTTCGAGATGCTTTTGCTCGAAGGGTTCCAGGCGGGGCTGTCGTGGATCACCGTTTTGCGCAAACGCGAGCGTTATCGCGAAGTAATGCACGGTTTCGATCCGGTGCAGCTCGCCGTCATGAGCGACGAACGCATCGAGGAGCTGATGCAGGATGCCGGCATCATCCGCAACCGCCTCAAACTCAAGGCCGCGCGGCGCAATGCGCAGGCCTGGCTGGCTGTGGATAACCCCGCCGAATGGCTGTGGTCGTTCGTCGGTGGCGTGCCGAAGATCAACCACTTCACAAGCCGCAGCGAAGTGCCAGCGGTTACCGATGAAGCCAAGGCCATGAGCAAGGCCCTGCAGAAAGCCGGCTTCACCTTCGTTGGCCCGACCATCTGCTATGCCTTCATGCAGGCCACCGGCATGGTCATGGACCACACCACCGATTGCGATCGCTACGCCGCCTTGTTGCGCTGAGGGGTTACAATGCGCGCCTTGCTGAAATAAGGAATTCGCCTGTGGAAAAGTTCAAGGGCGCCCTGATGGTCGGGGTGCTGCGTCTGTTTGCCAAGCTGCCCTGGGGCGCCGTGCAGCGCGTCGGCGCCGGTATCGGGTGGCTGATGTGGAAGGTGCCCAACGGATCGCGCAATGTGGTGCGTATCAACCTGGCCAAGTGCTTCCCGGAAATGGACCCGGCCGAACGCGAGCAACTGGTGGGCCGCGCGTTGAAGGACATTGGTAAATCCTTCGTCGAAAGTGCCTGTGCCTGGATCTGGCCGCCGCAGCGCTCGCTGGAGCTGGTCAAGGAAGTGCATGGCCTGGAAGTGCTGGAGCAGGCCTTGGCCTCGGGCAAGGGCGTGGTCGGCATTACCAGCCACCTGGGCAACTGGGAAGTGCTGAACCACTTCTACTGCAACCAGTGCAAACCGATCATCTTCTACCGCCCGCCAAAGCTGAAGGCGGTGGATGACCTGCTGCGTGAGCAGCGGGTGCAGATGGGCAACCGCGTGGCGCCTTCTACCAAGGAAGGCATCCTCAGCGTGATCAAGGAAGTGCGCCGTGGTGGCCAGGTGGGTATTCCTGCCGACCCGGAGCCAGCGGAGTCGGCGGGGGTGTTCGTACCGTTCCTGGGCACCCAGGCGCTCACCAGCAAGTTCGTGCCGAACATGCTGGCCGGGGGCAAGGCGGTGGGGGTGTTCCTGCATGCCCTGCGCCTGCCGGATGGTTCGGGCTTCAAGGTGTTCCTGGAGGCGGCGCCGGAAGAGATGTACAGCACCGACGTGACGGTGTCGGCGGCGGCGATGAGCAAGGTGGTCGAGCGCTACGTGCGCGAGTACCCGAGCCAGTACATGTGGAGCATGAAGCGCTTCAAGAAACGCCCGGCTGGCGAGCCGCGCTGGTATTAAGCTTTTTAGCAGGGACCCTGTGGGAGCGGGCGTGCCCGCGAACACCGGCGTAGCCGGTGCCAGCCACCGCGTTGAATTCTTCGCGGGCACGCCCGCTCCCACAGGGATCGCGTCAGCTTGAGGTTTTGTTTAGTTTCTTCAGGAACACGGTCATCTCTTTCTCGGCCTGCTTGTCCCCATGGGCCTGCGCCGCCACGATCCCCTCCTCCCAGGCCTTGCGCGCCGCCGTCAGGTCACCCTGCAGCTGATGCGCCTTGCCCAGCAGCTTCCACGCCGCCGAGTACTTCGGGTCCTGTTCCACGCACCGTGCCAGATGCACCGCCGCTTCAGCGCCATTGCCTTCGTCCAGCCAGGCCTTGCCCAGCCCGAACCTCAGCAGCGGGTTATCCACACCCTTGGCCAGCATCTTCTCCAGCGATTCGCGCATACCCTGTTCTCCTAGAAGAAACTCAAACCGACGTGGAACAGCTTCTCCACATCGCGAATATGCTTTTTATCCACAACGAACAGGATCACATGGTCGCCCGACGCGATCATGGTGTCGTCGTGGGCGATCATCACCTCTTCGTCACGAATGATCGCGCCGATGGTAGTGCCCGGCGGCAGGGCGATATCTTCGATCGCCTTGCCGACCACCTTGCTCGATTTCGAATCGCCGTGCGCCACCGCTTCGATAGCTTCGGCCGCGCCGCGGCGCAGCGAGTGCACGCTGACGATGTCACCCCGGCGCACGTGCGCCAGCAAGGTGCCGATAGTGGCCAGCTGCGGGCTGATGGCGATGTCGATGTCGCCCCCCTGCACCAGGTCGACATAGGCCGGGTTGTTGATGATGGTCATCACCTTGCGCGCACCCAGGCGCTTGGCCAGCAGCGACGACATGATGTTGGCTTCGTCGTCGTTGGTCAGGGCCAGGAAGATGTCGGCGTCGGCGATGTTCTCTTCGAGCATCAGGTCCTTGTCCGAGGCGCTGCCCTGCAGCACCACGGTGCTTTCCAGGGTGTCGGAGAGGTAGCGGCAACGCGCCGGACTCATCTCGATGATCTTGACTTGGTAGCGGCTTTCGATGGCCTCGGCCAGGCGCTCGCCGATCTGCCCGCCACCGGCGATGACCACGCGCTTGTTGGTCTCGTCGATACGGCGCAGCTCGCCCATCACCGCGCGAATGTCCTTCTTCGCGGCGATGAAGAACACTTCGTCGTCGGCTTCGATGACCGTGTCGCCGCGCGGGGTAATCGGCCGGTCGCGGCGGAAGATGGCTGCCACGCGGGTGTCGACGTTGGGCATGTGCGCACGGATCTGGCGCAGTTGCTGGCCCACCAGCGGGCCGCCGTAGTAGGCCTTCACCGCCACCAGCTGGGCCTTGCCTTCGGCGAAGTCGATCACCTGCAGCGAGCCCGGGTGTTCGATCAGGCGCTTGATGTAGTTGGTTACCACCTGCTCGGGGCTGATCAGCACATCGACCGGGATATGGTCGTTGTCGAACAGCTCTTCGCGGGTCAGGTAGGCCGACTCGCGCACCCGGGCGATCTTGGTCGGGGTGTGGAACAGCGAATAGGCCACCTGACAGGCGACCATGTTGGTCTCGTCGCTGTTGGTCACCGCCACCAGCATGTCGGCGTCATCGGCACCGGCCTGGCGCAGCACCGTGGGCAGCGAGCCGCGGCCCTGCACGGTGCGGATGTCCAGGCGGTCACCGAGATCGCGCAGGCGGTCGCCGTCAGTGTCGACCACGGTGATGTCGTTGGCTTCGCTGGCCAGGTGCTCCGCCAGCGTACCGCCTACCTGGCCTGCGCCGAGGATGATGATCTTCATCCGCTACTCCCTACCTTTTGTTCTTATCCGCGCGAGGCGGCGATCTTGATCAGCTTGGCATAGTAGAAACCGTCGTGGCCGCCCTCCTGGGCCAGCAACTGGCGGCCGTGGGGCTGGCGCAAGCCGGCTTCGGTGGCCAGGTCCAGCTCACGGGCGCCCGGGGTGCGGGCGAGGAAGGCATCGATCACTTCGGTGTTCTCGGTCGGCAGGCTGGAGCAGGTGGCGTACAGCAGCATGCCGCCCACTTCCAGGGTCGGCCACAGGGCATCGAGCAGCTCGCCTTGCAGCGTGGCCAGGGCCGGGATGTCGTCGGCCTGACGGGTCAGCTTGATGTCCGGGTGGCGGCGGATCACGCCGGTGGCCGAGCACGGTGCGTCGAGCAGGATGCGCTGGAACGGCTTGCCGTCCCACCAGCTGGCGGTGTCGCGGGCATCGCAGGCGATCAGCTCGGCGTCCAGCTGCAGGCGGTCGAGGTTTTCGCGCACGCGGGTCAGGCGCTTGGCTTCGAGGTCGATAGCCGTCATGTGGGCCAGGCCCGGTTCGGCCTCCAGCAGGTGGCAAGTCTTGCCGCCCGGGGCACAGCAGGCGTCGAGCACGCGCTGGCCGGGGGCCAGTTCCAGCAGGTCGGCGGACAGCTGCGCGGCTTCGTCCTGCACGCTTACCCAGCCTTCGGCAAAGCCTGGCAGGCCGCGCACGTCGCAGGCTTCGGCCAGCACGATGCCGTCACGGCTGTACTGGCAGGCGCTGGCGCCGATGCCCGCCTCGGCCAGCAGTGCCAGGTAGGCATCACGGCTGTGGTGGCGGCGGTTGACCCGCAGGATCATTGGCGGGTGGGCGTTATTGGCGGCGCAGATGGCTTCCCACTGCTCCGGCCAGAAGGCCTTCAGCGACTTCTGCAGCCAGCGCGGGTGGGCAGTGCGTACCACCGGGTCGCGCTCCATGCCGGCCAGCAGCTCTTCGCCTTCGCGTTGGGCGCGACGCAGCACGGCATTGAGCAGGCCCTTGGCCCACGGCTTCTTCAGCTTGTCGGCGCAGCCGACGGTCTCGCCGATGGCGGCGTGGGCCGGGATACGGCTGTAGAACAGCTGGTACAGGCCGACCAGCAGCAGCGCCTGCACATCGGCATCGGCGGCCTTGAACGGCTTCTGCAGCAGCTGCGCGGCCAGCAGGTCGAGGCGTGGTTGCCAGCGCGCGGTGCCGAACGCCAGGTCCTGGGTCAGGCCGCGGTCGCGTTCATCGACCTTGTCCAGTTGCGCCGGCAGCGAGCTGTTCAGCGAGGCCTTGCCACTGAGTACAGCGGCAAGGGCACGGGCGGCGGCGAGGCGTGGGTTCATTGGCCCAGTACCTTGCCGCTGGCAAATTTCTCGCGACGGCTGTTGAACAGGTCGCTGAAGTTCAGCGCCTTGCCGCCGGGCAGTTGCAGGCGGGTCAGGCTCAGCGCCTGGTCACCGCAGGCGACCACCAGGCCGTCCTTGCTGGCGGAGAGGATCTCGCCGGGGGTGCCTGTCGCTGTGGACATGTTGGCGGCCAGCACTTTCACGCTTTCGCCATCGAGGGTGCTGTGGCACACCGGCCACGGGTTGAAGGCACGGATCAGGCGCTCCAGCTCGACGGCCGGGCGGCTCCAGTCGATACGCGCTTCGTCCTTGTTCAGCTTGTGCGCGTAGGTGGCCAGGGCATCGTCCTGTACTTCACCGTGCAGCGAACCATCGGCCAGGCCGGCGATGGCCTGGACGACAGCCGGCGGGCCCATTTGCGCGAGGCGGTCGTGCAGGCTGCCGCCGGTGTCTTCGGCGCTGATCGGGGTTACCACCTTGAGCAGCATCGGGCCGGTGTCCAGGCCTGCTTCCATACGCATCACGGTCACGCCGCTCTCGGCGTCGCCGGCTTCCACGGCGCGCTGGATCGGTGCGGCACCGCGCCAGCGTGGCAGCAGGGAGGCGTGGCTGTTGATGCAGCCCAGGCGCGGGATATCCAGCACCACCTGCGGCAGGATCAGGCCATAGGCGACCACCACCATCAGGTCCGGCTTCAGTGCGGCCAGTTCGGCCTGGGCTTCGGCGTTGCGCAGGGTCGGCGGCTGGAACACCGGGATGTCATGGGCCACAGCCAGTTGCTTGACCGGGCTCGGCATCAGCTTCTGGCCACGGCCGGCGGGGCGGTCGGGCTGGGTGTAGACGGCCACGATCTCGTACGGGCTGTCGAGCAGGGCCTTGAGGTGTTCGGCGGCAAACTCTGGAGTGCCTGCAAAGACGATGCGCATGGAGTTCTCGCTTCAAAAAGAAAAAGGCTTGCCGGAGCAAGCCTTCTGGAAGGTAGGGATCAGGCTTGCTGGCGGTGCTGCTTTTCCAGCTTCTTCTTGATCCGGTCGCGCTTGAGCTGCGACAGGTAGTCGACGAAAAGCTTGCCGTTGAGGTGATCGAATTCGTGCTGCACGCACACCGCCAGCAGGCCTTCGCATTCCAGCTCGTAGGGCTTGCCGTCGCGGTCCTGGGCCTTGACCCGCACACGCAGCGGGCGGTCGACGTTCTCGTAGAAGCCCGGTACCGACAGGCAGCCTTCCTGGTACTGACCCATGTCGTGGGTCAGCTCTTCGACCGTGGGGTTGATGAAGACGCGCGGCTCGCTGCGGTCTTCACTGAGGTCCATGACCACGACCTGCTTGTGCACGTTGACCTGGGTGGCCGCCAGGCCGATGCCAGGGGCTTCGTACATGGTTTCAAACATGTCGTCGATCAGCTGACGCAGGGCGTCGTCGAACTCCGTCACCGGTTTGGCGATGGTGCGCAGGCGCGGGTCCGGGAATTCGAGAATGTTCAAGATGGCCATAAGGTCAGGCAGTCACTGTGCGTTCGGTTGAAAACTGAACACACATAATAAAGGGAAACGGGGATTTCAGCACCTGCGAAAGCTCGTCTAGGGTTTTCAGGGCCAGCTTATAGCCCATTCGATGGACAGGTTGTCAAAGCGTTATCAACAAAGTTATCCACAGGTTGTGCCACGTCGCTGGCCCCGTTTTGATCAAGGATGATCCTCATGCAAACCTACCATTCGTCGACGCTTCCGCCTGCCGAACTGGAGGCGCGATTACGCCTGCACCGGCTGCCGGAAACAGGATTGCGTCGCTTCAACACCTTGCTGGAGGCCTTTGGCAGTGCCTCGTCGGCACTGTGCGCACCGGCCGGCGCCTGGCGTGCATTGGGCATACCTCAGGCCACCATCGATGCCCGGCGCAGTGCCGAAGTGCGTGAAGGCGCACTGGCTGCAATGGCCTGGCTAGAGCGCCCGGGCCAGCATTTACTGATGTGGGATGGCCCTGGCTACCCGCCACTGTTGGCGGAGACCGATGATGCCCCACCGCTGCTGTTCGTCGCTGGCGACCCTGCTTTGCTCGAGCGTCCACAACTGGCAATTGTGGGCAGCAGGCGTGCTTCACCTCCGGCGCTCGACACTGCTGCGGCGTTTTCCCGCTACCTGGCGCAGGCCGGTTTCACCATTACCAGTGGCCTGGCCGTGGGCATCGACGGTGCCGCTCATCGGGCCGCACTGCAGGCTGGTGGGGCCACGATTGGCGTGCTCGGTACGGGGTTGCAAAAACTTTATCCACAGCGCCACAAGTCGCTTGCGCAAGCGATGATCGACAATGGCGGCGCGCTGGTTTCCGAGTACCCGCTGGATGCCGGGCCGTTGCCCGGCAACTTCCCGCGGCGCAATCGCATCATCAGCGGCTTGTCGCTGGGCGTGCTGGTGGTTGAAGCCAGCCTGGCCAGTGGTTCGCTGATCACCGCACGCCTGGCCGCCGAGCAAGGCCGCGAGGTGTATGCCATTCCGGGCTCCATTCACCACCCCGGGAGCAAGGGCTGCCATCAACTGATCCGTGATGGCGCGCTCCTGGTGGAAAGCGTGGAGCAGATCCTGGAGAGCCTGCAAGGCTGGCAGAACCTGCCGCCTGCGGTTGTGGATAAATTCGACCATCCGCTGCTCGCCCTGCTGCATGCCGCGCCGCAAACCAGTGAAAGCCTGGCTTACTGCAGCGAGCTGCCCTTGGCCGAGGTGCTGGCGCAACTGACCGAACTGGAGTTGCAGGGCCGGGTCAGCAATGAAGCCGGGCGTTGGTTTGCCCGCGCGGGCTAAGTACACTGCTCACAAGCAAGGTTCATAGGCGGAGTGACAGAAATGGTGAGCAGTTTTCGTGTGCAACAAGCCGCACGTGAGATCCGGGCGGGCGCGGTGATCGCCTACCCGACGGAAGCGGTCTGGGGCCTGGGCTGTGACCCGTGGAACGAGGACGCGGTGTATCGCCTGCTGGCGCTGAAGTCGCGGTCTGTGGATAAAGGGCTGATTCTGGTCGCCGACAACATCCGCCAGTTCGACTTCTTGTTCGAGGATTTCCCTGAAGACTGGATCGACCGCATGGGCAGCACCTGGCCGGGGCCAAACACTTGGCTGGTGCCGCACCAGGACCTGTTGCCCGAGTGGGTGACCGGGCAGCATGACACCGTGGCGCTGCGGGTCAGCGACCACCCGGTGGTGCGCGAGCTGTGTGCGTTGGTGGGGCCGTTGATTTCCACCTCGTGCAACCCCGGCGGGCGCCCGGCGGCGAAGACCCGGTTGCGGGTGGAGCAGTACTTCCATGGCCAGCTGGATCTGGTGCTGGGTGGGGCGCTGGGTGGGCGGAAGAACCCGAGTGTGATTCGCAACCTGGCCACTGGCGAAGTCGTTCGGCCGGGCTGATACCGCTGGCGAGGGCTTCGCCCTCGATCGCCGGCAAGCCAGCTCCCACAAGTATTGCACATGGCTTGAAATCGGCGCGGTCGGTGTGGGAGCTGGCTTGCCGGCGATTGGGCCGCAAAGCGGCCCAGAATCCTGCAGACTTTTCTGATTTTGTCTCGAATGGCATTTCCGCCGAAGACGCCTTGGTTCATGTAGCTGTGTATCTGCGAGGCGCCTACGAAACGGGCTCGAAAGCCCTCGAATACTGCGCGAAGAAGGCCGTGGCATGTATTGGTCGAGTCTGCATTCCATTGAACTGACGGAGGGGTTGGTAGAGTCGATACTCGATGGCATCGAGTCTTCGCCGACCCCCCGTCCCCCACAGGCATAGCGCCCTATTCCAGGCCGACGCAGTACCTGTGGGAGCGGGCGCGCCCGCGAACACCGGCGGAGCCGGTGCCATCCACCGCGGTGCCTGCTTCGCGGGCATGCCCGCTCCCACAGGAATAGCGCTGTATTCAAGGCTAGTGCAGTGCCTGTGGGTTCACCCGCGAACACCGGCGAAGCCGGTGCCATACACTACGATGGCTTCTTCGCGGGTAAACCCGCACAGGAAATGTGTCTGGCTCAGGGGATCAGTACAGTCGATCCTACAGTCCGGCGGGCCGACAGCTCAGCCTGCGCCTTGGCCGCCTCACTCAGCGGATACCGCTGCTGGATATCCACAACCAGCTTCCCACTGCCAATCATGGCAAACAGGTCATCAGCCATGGCCTGGGTGTTATCGGCATTATTCGCATAGGTCGCCAACGTCGGCCGGGTTACATACAGCGAGCCTTTCTGCGCCAGAATCCCCAGGTTCACACCGCTCACCGCGCCCGAGGCATTGCCAAAGCTCACCATCAACCCACGCGGCTGCAGGCAGTCCAGCGAGGTCAGCCAGGTATCGGCGCCGACACCGTCATATACCACCGGGCATTTCTTGCCGTCGGTCAGTTCCAGCACCCGTTTGGCCACGTCTTCATGGCTGTAGTCAATTGTCGCCCACGCGCCCAGCGCCTTGGCCCGCTCGGCTTTCTCGGCAGAGCTCACGGTCCCGATCAGCTTGGCACCCAAGGCCTTGGCCCACTGGCACGCCAGCGAACCCACGCCACCTGCTGCGGCATGGAACAGGATCACGTCACCCGCCTTCACCTCATAGGTCTGCTTCAGCAGGTACTGCACGGTCAAACCCTTGAGCATCACCGCCGCCGCCTGCTCGAAGCTGATGTTGTCGGGCAGCTTCACCAGGTTGGCTTCCGGCAGCGTATGCACCTCGCTATACGCGCCCAACGGGCCGCCGGCATGGGCCACGCGGTCACCCACTTTCAGCCGGGTCACGCCCTCGCCCACGGCCTCGACCACGCCCGCCGCTTCGGTACCCAGCCCCGAAGGCAGGGACGGCGGCGCATACAGCCCGCTGCGGAAGTAGGTATCGATGAAGTTCAGGCCGATCGCATGGTTACGCACACGCACCTGCTGGGGCCCTGGCGGGGCAGGCTCGAAGTCCACAAACTGCAGCACTTCCGGGCCGCCATGCTGGCTGAACTGGATACGCTTGGCCATTTAGCACTCCTGTCGTCGGGATCGGGAAAGGCCTTCTATCGGACGCCTTTGCTTGATCGCCGTCAACTGCGGCGCGCGCGCTGGCGGTGGTATGCTACCCGGCGAATTCTTCCCTGCCCGTTCCTGGTGACCCGATGACTAGCCGCACCGAGGCCGTGAAAGCCTACCTGCTCGACCTGCAAGACCGCATCTGCTCCGCCCTCGAAACCGAAGACGGCGGCGCCCGCTTCGTCGAGGACGCCTGGGTGCGCGAAGCCGGTGGCGGGGGCCGCACGCGGGTGATCGGCGATGGCAAGGTGATCGAGAAAGGCGGGGTCAACTTCTCCCATGTGTTCGGTGCAGGCTTGCCACCCTCGGCCAGTGCTCACCGCCCTGAGCTGGCGGGCCGTGGCTTCGAGGCCCTGGGCGTGTCGCTGGTGATCCACCCGCACAACCCGCATGTGCCCACTTCCCACGCCAACGTGCGCTTCTTCATCGCTGAAAAGGAAGGTGAAGAGGCTGTCTGGTGGTTCGGCGGCGGCTTCGACCTGACCCCGTACTACGGCAATGAAGAAGACTGCATCCACTGGCATCGGGTGGCCGAGCAGGCCTGCGCGCCGTTCGGCGCCGACGTTTACCCGCGCTACAAGGCCTGGTGCGACCGCTACTTCCACCTCAAGCACCGTGGCGAGCCACGCGGCATCGGCGGGCTGTTCTTCGATGACCTGAACGAGTGGGACTTCGACACCTGCTTCGCCTTCATCCGCGCCATCGGCGACGCCTACATCAACGCCTACCTGCCGATCATCCAGCGCCGCAAGGGCACCCCTTACACCCCACAGCAGCGCGAGTTCCAGGAGTACCGCCGTGGCCGCTACGTGGAGTTCAACCTGGTCTACGACCGTGGCACCCTGTTCGGCCTGCAGTCCGGTGGCCGTACCGAGTCCATCCTCATGTCGCTGCCGCCGCAGGTGCGCTGGGGCTACGACTGGAAGGCCGCGCCCGGCAGCGAAGAAGCGCGCCTGACCGAGTACTTCCTGCAGGACCGCGACTGGCTCGGTCAGTAAGCCTGTGGATAACCTAGGAGCCGTCATGGACCAGTACGTCGTTTTTGGTAACCCCATCGGCCACAGCAAGTCGCCGCTGATCCACCGCCTGTTCGCCGAACAGACTGGCCAGGACGTGGAGTACGCCACGCTGCTGGCGCCGCTGGACGAGTTCAGCGACTGCGCACGCGGCTTCTTCAAGCAAGGCAGCGGTGCCAACGTCACCGTGCCGTTCAAGGAAGAAGCCTACCGCCTGTGCGACAGCCTGACCCCGCGTGCCCGTAGGGCTGGCGCGGTGAACACGCTGAGCAAGCTGGCCGATGGCACTCTGCAGGGCGATAACACCGATGGCGCTGGCCTGGTGCGCGACCTCACCGTGAATGCCGGGGTAGAACTGGCGGGCAAGCGCATTCTTGTCCTCGGTGCCGGTGGTGCCGTGCGTGGCGTGCTGGAGCCGATCCTGGCGCACAAGCCGCAGTCGCTGGTGATTGCCAACCGGACTGTGGAGAAGGCCGAGCAACTGGCACGTGAGTTCGATGAACTGGGGCCGGTGGTGGCCAGCGGGTTCGCCTGGTTGCAGGAGCCGGTGGATGTGATCATCAACGCCACTTCAGCGAGCCTGGCCGGCGAATTGCCGCCGATTGCCGACAGCCTGGTCGAGGCCGGGCGCACGGTTTGCTACGACATGATGTATGGCAAGGAGCCGACGCCGTTTTGCCAGTGGTCTGCGAAGCTGGGCGCGGCCAAGGTACTGGATGGGTTGGGGATGCTGGCTGAGCAGGCGGCAGAGGCGTTCTTTATCTGGCGTGGGGTGCGGCCGGATACGGCGCCGGTATTGGCTGAACTGCGCCGGCAACTGGCTCGGGGCTGAGAATATGGGGCCGCTTTGCGGCCCATCGCGACACAAGGCCGCTCCCACATCGGATCGGCGTACACCATACCCTTGTGGGAGCGGCCTTGTGTCGCGATGGGCTGCAAAGCAGCCCCAAGATCTCAGCTATCACTCCTCAAACCGGATCGGGCACAACTCCACCCCTTCCAGCTTCTGTAATTCCTCGATCACCTGCGGCCTGGCCCGGTGCAAGGTCAGACTCCCGCCCGCCCGCCGCAACCGCCGCGCCTCGCGGTGCAGCATGTCCACACCCGAGTAATCGATGAAATTCACCTGCCGCGCATCGATCACCACATGTGGCCCTTGGCAGCGCTGCAAGCGCACCTGCAGGTAATGCGCAGCACCAAAGAAGATCGACCCGCCCACCCGCAGCACATCCGCCTCCCCTTCACGGCTCTGTTGCACCCGTGGCCGCGAGGTGCGCTTCAGGTAGAAGAACAGCGACGCCAGCACTCCGGCATAGATTGCCGTCTGCAGCTCCAGCAACAAGGTTGCCGTCGCCGTCAGCGCCATCACCAGGAACTCCGAGCGGCTGACCCGGAACAGCGCTCGAATACCCCGGTGGTCCACCAGACCCCAGCAGATCAGCAGGATGCTGCCGGCCATGGCCGGGATCGGCAGGTGTGCGATCAGCCCGGCCCCGGCAACGGCGAACACCGCCACCCACATTGCCGAGAACACCCCGGCCATGGGCGAGCGGGCGCCGGCATCGTAGCTTAGCCCGGAGCGGGTGAAGGAGCCGGAAGACAGGTAACCGGAGAAGAATGCACCGACAATGTTCGACAGGCCCTGTGCGCGTATTTCCTTGTCAGCATCGATCAACTGCTCCGAACGCGCCGATAAAGAGCGGGCAATCGACAGGCTGGTGACCAGCCCGAGCATGCCCACCGCCACGGCGCTGGGCAGCAGGCGCAGGATCAGTTCCACATCCAGCAGGGGCAGCGGGCTGAAGGGCGGCAGTTGGCCGGTGAACGCTGGCACCCGTGGCACATGGCCAAAGAAGCCGGGCAGCAGCCAGGCCAGCAGGCTGACCAGGATCAGGCTTATCAACAGGCTCGGCCAGCGTGGGCGCCAGAGTTTGAAGGCCACGCCGATCACCACCGTGGCCAGGCCAAGAATCAAGGACGGCAGGTCGACCTCGCCGGCATGGCTGGCCAGGTCCTGCACGGTCTTCAGCGCCGTGGCCTGGCTGGGCAGGTCCATGCCCAGCAGGTTGGGCAACTGGCCCAGGGCAATGACGACAGCAGCGCCCAAGGTGAAGCCGAGCACCACGGAATGGGAGACGAAATTGACCAGTGCGCCGAAGCGCAAAAGCCCCAGCAGCAACTGGAAGATGCCGCCGAGGAAGGTCAGCAGCAGCACCAGGGTGACGTAGTCGACGCTGCCGGCCACGGCCAGCGGGCTGATGCTGGCATAGAGGACGATGGAGATGGCGGCCGTCGGGCCACAGATCAGGTGCCAGGACGAGCCCCACAGGCAGGCGATCAGCACTGGCACGATGGCGGCGTATAGGCCGTATTCGGCGGGCAGGCCGGCAATCAGGGCGTAGGCGATGGATTGCGGCAAGGCGAGGATGGCACCGCTCAGGCCCACCAGCAGGTCCTGGCGCAGGCTGCGGCCCGATTGGCGGGGGAGCCAGGAAAGGAAGGGCAGCAGGTGAGTGAGGCGATGCATGGGTTATCCACATCCTTACTGTTTCGCCAGTCCCTGTGGGAGCGGGCGCGCCCGCGAAGAAGCCGCCGCGGTGGATGGCACCGGCTCCGCCGGTGTTCGCGGCGGTTCGACGCCTCGACATGCCCGCTCCCACAGGGATAGAGGTTTGCTTGCGAGGTTACAGTTTGGCTTTGATGGCCTCCAGCGCGTTGCCATCGCCCTTGGTGGTCACCCCGGCCAGCCAGCCATCCAGCACCTCGGGATGCGCCTTCAGCCAAGCCTTGGCCGCCTCATCGAAGCTGATCTTCTTGTCCACAACCTGGGCCATGATGGTGTTCTCCATGTCCAGCGTGAACTTCAGGTTACCCAGCAGCTTCGCCGCGTTCGGGCAGGCTTGTGGATAACCCTTGCGGGTCAAAGTATGCACCTCGCCCTTGCTGCCAAACCATTTCTCCCCGCCGGTCAGGTAATGCATCTTCAGCTTCACGTTCATCGGGTGTGGGGTCCAGCCGAGGAAGGTGATGAACTGTTGTTTCTTCACCGCCCGGTCGACCTGCGCCAGCATCGCCTGCTCACTGGACTCAACCAGTTTCCACTGGCCAAGGTTGAATTCATTCTTGTCGATGATTTCCTTCAACGACAGGTTGGCCGGTGCACCGGAACCGATTCCGTACAGCTTCTTGTCGAACTGGTCGGCGTGCTTCTGCAAGTCGGCGAAATCCTTCACCCCGGCATTCCACACATAGTCGGGCACTGCCAGGGTAAACTCGGTTCCTTCCAGGTTGCGCGAAAGCTGCTGTACGTCGCCATTGGCGATGAACTTGTCATGAAAGCCCTGCTGCGCCGGCATCCAGTTGCCGAGGAAGGCATCGACGCGGCCATCCTTGAGGCCGCCGTAGATGATCGGCACGGCCAGGCTGTCGATTTTCACCTGATAGCCCAGGCTTTCCAGCAGCAGGCGGGCCAAGGCGTTGGTCGTGGCGATGTCGCTCCAGCCGGGGTCGGCCATCTTCACGGTGGTGCATTGCGCGTCGCTGTCGGCGGCGTAGGCCGTGGCGGTACCCAGGCTCAGGGCCAGGGCGAACACGGCGGCGGAGAACTTGTGCATGGCGGCCTCTCTTCTCAATCCAGGGGGTCGGGCTGTGGGTAACGTGCCTTGCGCTCGAGGTCGTCGAGATCGATGTGGTTGCGCATGTACTGTTGGCTGGCATCCACCAGCGGTTGGTGGTCCCAGCTTTTCAGCTTGCCGATGGCCAGTGCCTCGGCCACCAGGCGGCGGCGCCGCTGGCTGGCCAGCACCTGCTGGCGCAGGCTGGGGATATCCCAACGCTGCTGTGCTTCATCGACAAATGCCTGCAGCAGCGCCTGGTGTTCCGGGCTGCCGGTGAGGTTCTCCCGCTCGTGCGGGTCGCGGCTCAGGTCGTAGAGTAGGCATGGGTCGTCTTCGCTGTACACGAACTTGTACGGCCCGCGGCGAATCATCATCAGCGGGCCGACGGTGCCTTCGGCCATGTACTCGCCGACCACTTCATCATGGCCGCCCTGCCCTTGCAGGTGGCCGACCAACGAGCGGCCGTCCAGGTGCAGGCGGTTATCCACAGCGCCGCCAGCCAGCTCGACCAGGGTCGGCAGCAGGTCGCAGGTCGACACCGAGGCGCTGACCCGGGCTGGCGCGTAGCGCTTCGGCGCGTGCACCAGCAGCGGCACCCGCGCCGACATCTCGAACCAGTGCATCTTGTACCAGAGGCCACGCTCGCCCAGCATGTCGCCGTGGTCGCCGGAGAACACGATCAGGGTGTCATCGGCGAGGTTGCATTCCTCCAGGGTCTGCAGCAGCAGGCCGATGTTGTCGTCGATGTAGCTGCAGGCGCCGAAGTAGGCACGGCGGGCGTCGCGGATCTTGTCCACAGGCAGCGGCTTGTTCCACAGGTCGTAGACCTTCAGCAGGCGCTGCGAGTGCGGGTCGAGTTCTGCCTGGTTGAATTCGCCGCGGGGCATGGGGATATCCACACCCTCGTAGCGATCCCAGTAGCGTTTGGGGATGGTGTACGGGTCGTGCGGGTGGGTCATCGATACGGTGAGGCAGAACGGCCGGCCATCGTTTTCGCGCACATGGTCGTACAGGTACTGACGCGCCTTGAACACCACTTCTTCGTCGAAATCCAGCTGGTTGGTACGCACGCACGGGCCGGCCTGCAGCACCGAGGACATGTTGTGGTACCAGCTGGGGCGCATGTCTGGTTCATCCCAGTTCACCGCCCAGCCGTAGTCGGCCGGGTAGATGTCGCTGGTCAGGCGTTCCTCGTAGCCATGCAGCTGGTCCGGGCCGCAGAAGTGCATCTTGCCCGACAGCGCGGTGCGGTAACCCAGGCGGCGCAGGTAATGGGCGTACGTCGGTACGTCGGCGGGGAAGTCGGCGGCGTTGTCGTAGGCGCCGATGCGGCTGGGCAACTGGCCGCTGACCAGGGTGAAGCGCGAAGGTGCGCACAACGGGCTGTTGCAATAGGCCGAGTCGAACACCACCGCCTGTTCGGCAAGGCGGCTCAGGTGCGGCATCTGGATTGGCGAAGAGGCGTAGATCGGCAGCAGGGGCGCGGCCATCTGGTCGGCCATGATGAACAGGATATTCGGGCGCGTCATGGTGGCTTCCATCGTTGGGGGTTATGCGAACCGCTTGCCTACCAAGATGCGACTGTGGATAACATGGGTAAAGCCCATGGCGGGCAATGACTGGGATTAGCCACGCTTATGTTTGACCACCTTGCCGAGCTGTCGCTGGATACCTTGCGCGTGTTCGAGGCCGCCGCACGCCTGCGTGGCTTTACCGCCGCGGCGCTGGAGCTGGGCACCACGCAGCCGGCGGTGAGCCAGCAGGTCAAACGGCTGGAGGCACAGCTGGGCACGCGCCTGTTCGACCGCATTTACCGGGGTATCGAGCTGACCGAAGCTGGGCAGGTGCTGTTCGAACAAGTCCATCAAGGCCTGCAGGCCATGGAAGACGGTATTGCCCAGGCCAGTGGACGCGGCCAACGCGAAGTGCTGCAGGTGGCTACCGACTTCGCCTTTGCGGCGTTCTGGCTGATGCCACGGCTGCAGCGCTTTCACGAGGCTTATCCACAGGTGGACGTGAGCCTGGTGACCGGTGAGCGCAGCCAGGGCATGTTGCGGCCGGACATTGATGTTGCGGTGCTGTTTGGCGACGGGCGCTTTCACCAGGGCGAGAGCCGTTGGCTGTTCGATGAGGAGGTTTTCCCGGTGTGCAGCCCCCGGCTGACTCATGGCAAACCCTTGTCAGCCGTGGCTTTGCAACGATTGCCCTTGCTGCACTTGAAGGGCGAGCAGGCTAGCCGCTGGTTTGACTGGGCGGGGGTGTTTCGCGGGTTTGGTGTGGCCAGCCCGCCGCCGCCGGGGCAGTTGCGGTTCGATAACTATACGTTGCTGATCCAGGCGGCGATTGCCGGGCAAGGGGTGGCGATTGGCTGGGGGCACCTGGTGGATGGGTTGGTGGAGCAAGGGTTGCTGTGCCGGCCGTTGGAGGGGAGTTTGCGCTCGGCGCGCGGGTATTACGCGGTGTTGCCGCCACGCAAGCGGCGTGGGGCGTTGATCGAGCGGTTTGTGGGTTGGCTGGAGCATGAGCGCAGCCTGTGACATCCCAGGGGCCGCTTTGCGGCCCATCGCGACACAAGGCCGCTCCCACAGTAGTACTGCGCACGCTGGCCTATGTGGGAGCGGCCTTGCGTCGCGATGGGCTGCACAGCAGCCCCGACAATCTAGACCACGAAGTTCAGGTGCTCGCCCCGGTGCAAGTCCAGCTCCAGCATATCCACCATCCCCGCCGCGACCCTGGCCAGGTGCCGCAACGGCTCGGCCAACCCCGGCTCCAGCGTCCCTTCGGTGCTGCGAAAATGCTCCATTCCCAACCCGGCCAGTTCCTGCGGGGCATTGATCAGCGTCCAGTGCAGCGCACTGCGCTGTAACCCGTCCACCACCTGGTTCACGCGCTCCCGCTCTGCCTCGCTGTACTTGCCCGGCTCATCCAGCACATCGAAATCGCCCACCAGCAACAGCCGGCGTATAGTCGTACGCCCAAGCCCCGCCACCAGCGCCTCACTCATGCGGGCTTGCCTGGGCAGATCGCCCGGCGCCAGCGTCGACAACAGGGCAATGACCGCCGAGCCGCCTGCCGCACCCTGCTCCGCCTGGTCGGCATCGCTCAGCCCGCCTATCTTGAAATGCAGGCCAGGACGCGGCGCATGGCGGTTGAGGTCGTCGACCACGGCGGTGACTTCGTGCTGGCGCGACAGCAGCTCTACCATCAGGGCATTGCCCAGGCTGCCGTCAGGCCCGAACAGCACCAGTTTGAACACTGGGGTTTCGGCGTTTTTCACTGCATCACTCCCTTTGCAGGTGGTGATGGTTGGACCGCAATCAGGAGTTATCGTGCAGAGGATCAAGGGTTACCACGCCCATGTTTACTACGACGCAGCGACCATGGACCAGGCCCGCGAACTGTGTGAGGAAGCGGCGCGTCTGTTTCCCGTGAGCATGGGGCGCATGCACCAGAAACCGGTGGGGCCGCACCCGGACTGGAGCTGTCAGTTGGCGTTCGGGCCGGAGGTGGTGGGGGTGGTGCTGCCGTGGTTGGCGCTGTATCGGAAGGGGTTGGTGGTGTTCATGCACCCGCTGACCGGGGATGAACTGGCGGACCACCGGGACCATGCGATCTGGATGGGGGCTGTAAGGCCTTTGGATCTGTCGATCTTCGGGGGCTAGAGTTGTGTAGCCTGCACTGGCCTCTTCGCGGGCGCGCCCGCTCCCACAAGGATGGCGCAGCCCATGAGAGCGGCGCGGTCACTGTGGGAGCGGGCATGCCCGCGAAGCAGACGATGCGGTTCAGCGACGAGCGCCGCGCACCCCTTCAGCCAGTGCCGAGCACAGGCTCAATACATCGCTTACCGCCTGCTCGGCACTCTTGGCCTGGGCAATCTTGTCGACCAGCGCCGAGCCCACCACCACGCCGTCAGACAGGCGGGCAATGGCCGCAGCCTGCTCCGGCGTACGAATGCCAAAACCAACGCTGATCGGCAGATCGGTATGCCGACGCAGGCGGGCAATGGCTTCGGTCACGTGCTCGGTGGTTGCCGAGCCAGCGCCGGTCACACCGGCCACCGACACGTAGTAGACGAACCCGGAGCTGCGCTCCAGCACGCGCGGCAGGCGCGCATCGTCGGTGGTCGGGGTGGTCAGGCGGATGAAGTCGATGCCTGCGGCCTGGGCCGGGGTCGCCAGCTCGGCGTCGTGCTCTGGCGGCAGGTCGACGATGATCAGGCCATCGACGCCGGCTTGCTTGGCTTCGGCGACGAACTTTTCCACGCCAAAGCGGTGGATCGGGTTGTAGTAGCCCATCAGTACGATCGGTGTGGTCTGGTTATCCACACGGAATTCGCGAACCATCTGCAAGGTCTTGGCCAGGGTCTGGCCGGCTTCCAGGGCACGCAGGGTGGCCAGCTGGATGGCCACGCCGTCGGCCATCGGGTCGGTGAAAGGCATGCCAAGCTCGATCACGTCGGCACCGGCAGCCGGCAGGCCCTTGAGGATCTGCAGCGAGGCGTCATAGCCCGGGTCGCCCGCGGTGACGAAGGTGACCAGTGCCGAGCGGCCTTCGGCCTTCAGCTCGGCGAAGCGTTGTTCAAGACGGCTCATGCCTGTTTCTCCTGGGCGGCCATGTGGTTCATGACGGTTTGCATGTCTTTGTCGCCGCGGCCCGATAGGCACACGACCATCAGGTGGTCCTTGGGCAGCTTCGGTGCGCGCTTGATCGCCTCGGCCAGAGCGTGGGAGCTTTCCAGGGCCGGGATGATGCCTTCCAGGCGGCAGGTGGCGTGGAACGCATCCAGCGCTTCGTCGTCGGTGATGCTGACGTACTCGACACGCTTCACTTCGTGCAGGTAGGCGTGCTCCGGGCCGATGCCCGGGTAGTCCAGGCCGGCGGAAATCGAGTGGGCGTCGGTGATCTGGCCGTCTTCGTCCTGCAGCAGGTAGGTGCGGTTACCGTGCAGCACGCCCGGTACGCCACCGTTCAGGCTGGCCGCGTGCTTGTCGGTGTGCACGCCGTGGCCACCGGCTTCGACACCGATGATCTGCACGCTGGGTTCTTCGAGGAATTCATGGAACAGGCCCATGGCGTTGGAACCACCGCCGACGCAGGCTACCAGGCTGTCTGGCAGGCGGCCTTCCTTCTCTTGCAACTGGGCGCGGGTTTCCTTGCCGATGATCGACTGGAAGTCGCGGACCATGGCCGGGTACGGGTGCGGGCCGGCGACGGTGCCGATCAGGTAGAAGGTGTCCTCGACGTTGGTGACCCAGTCGCGCAGTGCCTCGTTCATGGCGTCCTTCAGGGTGCCGGTGCCGGCGGTGACCGGGACGATCTCGGCGCCCAGCAGCTTCATGCGGAACACGTTGGCCTGCTGGCGCTCGATGTCAGTGGCGCCCATGTAGATCACGCAAGGCAGGCCGAAGCGGGCGGCGACGGTAGCGGTGGCCACGCCGTGCATGCCGGCGCCGGTTTCGGCGATCAGGCGCTTCTTGCCCATGCGCTTGGCCAGCAACACCTGGCCGATGCAGTTGTTCACCTTGTGCGCGCCGGTGTGGTTGAGTTCTTCACGCTTGAAGAAAATCTTCGCGCCGCCGCAGTGCTCGGTCAGGCGCTCGGCGAAGTACAGCGGGTTGGGGCGGCCGATGTAGTCGCGCTGGAAGTAGGCCAGCTCTTCGAGGAACGTGGGGTCTGCCTTGGCCGCTTCGTATTCGCGGGCCAGGTCCAGCACCAGTGGCATCAGGGTTTCGGCCACGTAGCGGCCGCCGAACGAGCCGAACAGGCCGTTGGCGTCGGGGCCGGGGCGGTATTGGGACTGGGTCATGGGGCGCTCCAGGGCGTAATGAATGAGTGATGGGCTTTACTCTAACCACGGCACGCCCGGCTGAAAACCGATAAGATTGCGCAAACTTGTCAGAAAAACTCACAGGTAACATGGCCCACGACCTCCCTCCCCTCAACGCCCTGCGGGCCTTCGAGGCCACCGCCAGGCTTAACAGCGTCAGCCAGGCGGCGGAAGCGCTGCACGTCACCCATGGCGCCGTCAGTCGGCAGATCAAGGTGCTTGAAGAGCACCTGGGCGTAGCGCTGTTCGTGAAGGACGGGCGTGGCATCAAACTCACAGATGCCGGCATACGCCTGCGCGATGCCAGTGGCGAAGCCTTCGACCGCCTGCGCAGCGTGTGCGCCGAGCTCAGCCGCGACGTCAGCGAGGCGCCATTCGTGCTGGGCTGCTCGGGCAGCCTGCTGGCGCGCTGGTTCATCCCGCGACTGGGGCGGCTGCAGGCGGACTTGCCTGAACTGCGCCTGCACCTGTCGGCCGGTGAAGGGGACCTGGACCCGCGACGGCCGGGGCTGGATGCGCTGCTGGTATATGCCGAGCCGCCATGGCCGATGGACATGCAGGTGCATGTACTGGCCGAGGAGCGCATCGGGCCGGTACTCAGCCCGCATTTCGCCGGTTTCGAGCGCTTGCAGGCTGCGCCGGCCAAGGCCTTGCTGGGCGAAGCCTTGCTGCACACCACCTCCCGCCCGCAGGCCTGGCCCACCTGGGCGCTGGAACAGGGGCTGGAGCCGGCTGCCCTTCACTATGGCCAGGCGTTCGAGCACCTGTATTACCTGCTGGAAGCTGCCGTGGCCGGGTTGGGTGTGGCGATTGCGCCGCAGCCGCTGGTCGCCGATGACCTGCGGGCGGGCCGTTTGAGTGCGCCATGGGGGTTTTCACCTACCCCTGCGGCGTTGGCGCTGTGGGTGCCCAGGCGCGCCGCGGACGGGCGCGCCGAGCAGTTGGCGCAGTGGTTAAGGGCGGAACTGGCGCGCCAGGGCGCTTAGTTGCGTTTGCACATCAGGTACGCCGCCAGCAGGCCCAGTGCGCCGATGGCAACACCCGCCGTGGTGTACGGGTGTTCCTGGGCGTAATCACGGGTGGCAATGCCGGTCTGGCGGGTCCGCTGCTTCACTTCCTCGTAGGCATCGCTCAGCAGGCTACGGGAATGCCGAAGGGCATTTTCGGCGTTGCTGCGGATGGCCTTCACCGACTTCTGGGATTCTTCCGACGCATCATGCTTGAGGTTCTCCAGGCTTTTCAGAAGGCTCTCGATTTCGGCTTCCATGCTTTCCAGGGACGTTTTACGCAGCGAATTGCGGTGCATGTTGACTCTCCTTCGCGTTGTGGGCTGTAGAGGTTGCGACTGCCAAGCGAAGCGAAAGTGCGATCGAACTTTCGCCTGGGGTGACCGCTCGCAGGTAAACCCGGCCTGCGCTGCTAGGCTCAATCTCACCATCATCCAAGGAGAGCGCTCATGACCGATCATCACACTTACAAGAAGATCGAACTGGTGGGGTCTTCGACCACCAGCATCGAAGAGGCGATCAACAATGCCCTGGCCGAAGCCGGCAAGAGCATCAAGCACCTGGAGTGGTTCGAAGTGATAGATACCCGTGGCCATATCCGCGACAACAAGGCGGCGCACTTCCAGGTCACGCTGAAGGTCGGCTTCCGTATCGCCAATAGCTGAAACACTGCCGGGCTGGATGAGCCCGGCATGATGGGGTATTCAGGAAAGGGGCGCCTTGGCGGGTGCCCTTTCTGATTTCATCTGCACAAGGAAAGCGAGTGATGAACAAACTGATTCTGGCGCTGGGCCTGATGACCCTGACGGGTGGTGCGCTGGCAGCAGGCAAGCCGTGTGAGGAGCTCAAGGCAGAGATTGCGGCGAAGCTGGATGCCAAGGGGGTCACCGGCTACAAGCTGGAGATCGTCGACAAGGGCGACCCGGCCGGCAAGGTGATCGGCACCTGCGAGGCGGGTACCAAGGAGATTGTGTACCGCCGCGGTTAACGCGTTGGCTTCTTCGCGGGCTCGCCCGCTCCCACAGGGACTGCACAGATGCTGAAGCCTGTGCAGCCCCTGTGGGAGCGGGCAAGCCCGCGAAGAAGGTCACTCGGTCTTGAGCGCCTGCGCCATCAGTTCATAGGACCGGATCCGGTCCGCATGCTCATACAAATCACAGGTAAAGATCAGCTCATCCGCGCCGGTCTGCTCCAGCAGCACTTCCACCTTGGCCCGCACTTTCTGCGGGCTGCCGATCATCGCCAGGCCGAGGAAGCTGCCCACCGCATCCCGCTCATGGGGCAGCCACAGCCCATCCATGCTTTCCACTGGCGGCTTCTGCATCAGGCTTTGCCCGCGAATCAGCGCGAGGATGCGCTGGTACACGGAGGTGGCCAGGTACTCGGCCTTTTCGTCGGTTTCCGCCACTACCATGGGGATGCCCAGCATTACATACGGCTTGTCCAGTGTGGTCGACGGCTTGAAGTGGTTGCGGTACACGCGGATCGCCTCGTGCATCAGGCGTGGCGCGAAGTGCGAGGCAAAGGCGTAGGGCATGCCGCGCATACCGGCCAGCTGGGCGCTGAACAGGCTGGAACCCAGCAGCCACATGGGCACGTCGGTGTCGTGCCCAGGCACAGCGATCACTTTTTGATCATCGGTACGCGGGCCTAGATAGCGCGACAGTTCCTCGACATCGTCCGGGAAGTCATCCGGGCCGCCAGCGCGGTCGCGACGCAGGGCGTAGGCAGTCATCTGGTCGGAGCCCGGCGCGCGGCCCAGCCCCAGGTCGATACGCCCCGGGTACAGGCTGGCCAGGGTGCCGAACTGTTCGGCGATCACCAGCGGCGCATGGTTGGGCAGCATGACCCCGCCAGAGCCCACGCGAATGCTCGAAGTGCCCCCGGCCAGGTAGCCGATCAGCACCGAAGTCGCCGAACTGGCGATGCCGTCCATGTTGTGGTGTTCGGCTACCCAGAAGCGGTTGTAGCCAAAGCGTTCGACGTGCTGCGCCAGGTCCAGCGAGTTGCGCAGCGACTGCGCCGGGCCGGCATCGGCGCGTACCGGCACCAGGTCGAGGGTGGAAATCTTCAGGTCACGCAACTGCGTCATGGAGCCTCCGCAAAGGTGTTTGGCCATAGGCCTTTTCAACTCTGTATGGGCACATTCGGCGGATTCAATGCCTGCCGTGCGATTGCTCTGAACTTGCTGTAGGCGGCTGGCCTCTGAAGCGTTAAGCATGTAACCCGAGACCAGGAGGCATCATGAAAAAGACAGCATCGGCGATCTGGCAAGGTGGCCTTAAGGACGGCAAAGGCCTGCTTTCTACCGAAAGTGGCGCGCTCAAGCAGAACCCCTACGGCTTCAACACCCGTTTCGAGGGCTCGCCCGGGACCAACCCGGAGGAGCTGATCGGCGCGGCGCACGCTGGCTGCTTCTCGATGGCACTGTCGATGATGCTGGGCGAAGCGGGGTTCACCCCGGACAGGATTGACACCGCTGCCGAAGTGACGCTCGACAAGCAGGCTGACGGCTTTGCCATTACCGCAGTGCACCTGGTACTCAGGGCCAAGGTGCCCGGGGCGAGTGAAGCGCAGTTCTTGCAGATTGCCGAGAAGGCCAAGGCCGGGTGCCCGGTGTCCAAGGTGCTGAACGCGAAGATCAGCCTGGATGCGGCGTTGGTGGGTTGAAGCAGTGCAATGAGGGCGGTTTGTTGTAGTCTAGACAGTGTCGGCAGCACGCTGCCCTTTCAGGAGCCGTTTCATGATTCGCGTAGCAATCGCCGTGTTGGCTTCCCTGGTCGCCACGTCTACGCTGGCGGCGGTCAAGCCGTGCGAAGAGCTCAAAGCCGAGATCGAGGCCAAGATCCAGGCCCAGGGGGTTTCCTCCTATACCCTGGAAGTCGTGCCAAACAGTGAGGTCAAGGACCCGAACATGGTCGTCGGGACCTGTGATGGTGGGACCAAAAAGATCATTTATCAGAAAAATGATCGGTGAGTTCTAGCGCCTGGGGCTGCAAGGCAGCCCCAGATCAAGGAATGCAGAACACCTCGCTAGGCTCGTTCACCACCACCTTGCGGCTGCCGTCATACAGCAGCACCTGCGGCTCCATCACCGGCGCCCGTGCCTCCAGGCGATAGCGTTCACCGGCCTTGAAGTTGTCAAAGCGCACGGTCAGGTAGCAGGTACGGTCCCTGGGCTGGGTCGTGAGGCCGCCCCCCTTGATCTCATAATCGAAGCGCACTACCAGTTCATGCTTGCCCGGGGTCACCTGGAAGTAACGTCCATCCTCCAGGCGTTCGCCATCGAGGCGGTCGGCCATGATCACCCTGCCGGGGGTTATGGTGTACAGGTCGACCCAGGCCTGCTTGGGGTCGACGGGCGGCAAGGGGCTGGCGCAAGCCCCCAGTGCACTGAGGGCGATCAGCATCATGGGCTGGCGCATGGCAAGACTCCCGCTTGCGATTTACACGCTACAAGCATAGCGCCGTTTGTGTGCTTCAGGTGCGCTGGCAGCCTGCAGGCAGGCCTTGGCCAACCAGTTTCTGCTGATGGTCGTAGAGTTTGATCCAGGGGCGGAAGCCGATGCTGCCAGCCTGCAGCTGGTAGCGCTGGCCGGCACTGAAATCCTTGAAGGTCAGCTTGACCTGGCAATCCCGCCACAAAGGCTCCTCGACCGGGCCGATATTGCTTGGGGTAACCGGAAACTGGTAGCGCACGGTCAGCTCGTGGCTGCCGGGCGGTACTTCGAAGTAACGGTTGTCGGCCCAGTCGCGTTCGTCTACCTGCACGGCGTGCAGCGAGGTGTTGTCGTAGGGCGTGAGGTCGATCCAGGCCTGGTTCGGGTCCGGGTCTGGCAGGGTCGAACAGGCGGATATCAGCAACAGTGAGCTGGTGACCAACAGTGCACGCATGGCGAAACGCCCCCTTGGCGAGATAGTCTTGGCGTGAATCGGCCATGAGCGAGTCAGACAGTTGCGGATGCTTCGACTTATTCTTGTGCAGCGCTCAGGCCCTGGGCCACTCGACCTCGTTTTTAGCCGTTTGGTTCCCCTGCTGGCGGTGCTCCTGCTGAACGGTTGCAGCAGCGTGGCCTACTATGGGCAGTTGGCCGAGGGCCAGTGGCAGCTGCTACGGGCACGGCAACCCGTGGAGCAGGTGGTGGCCAACCCTGCCACTTCAGCGCAGTTGCGCGCGCGACTGGAGCACGCCAGGCAGGCGCGGTCATTTGCCAGCCAGCAGCTGAAGCTGCCGGACAACCGCAGCTACCGGGTGTATGCCGACATTGGCCAGCCCTATGTGGTGTGGAACGTGTTCGCCACCCCCGAGCTGTCGTTGCAGCCAGTGACGCACTGCTTCCCGATCGCGGGGTGTGTGGCCTACCGCGGCTATTATCAGCAAGGCGCGGCGCGTGGGGCGGCGGCGTTGATGCGCCAGGACGGCATGGATGTGTACGTGGGCGGCGTGGAGGCCTATTCGACGCTGGGCTGGTTCGACGACCCGATCCTGTCATCGATGGTGGGCTGGAGCGACGAGCGCCTGGCCACGCTGATCTTCCATGAGTTGGCCCACCAACGCTTCTATGTGCAGGACGACACCGAGTTCAACGAGTCGTTTGCCTCCTTCGTCGAGCAGGAGGGCACGCGGCAATGGCGCGTGGCGCGTGGCCTGGCTGCCTCTGGCGGGGAGCAGGGGCAGCAGCGTGAGCAGTTCATCCGGTTGGTGCTGGCCAGCCGGGAGCGGCTGCAGGCGCTTTATGCCGGGCCTCTGGATGATGTGCAAAAGCGGGCTGCCAAGCAGGCGGAGTTCGAACGGCTAAGGCGGGAATACCGGCAGGTGCGAGATGCCCAGTGGGCTGGTGACAAGCGCTATGACGCCTGGATGTATGGGCCGATGAGCAATGCCAAGTTGTTGCCGTTCGGGCTGTATGACCAGTGGGTACCGGCGTTTGCGGCGGTGTTTCGCGAGGTTGGCGGGGACTGGCGGCGGTTTTACGAGCGGGTTGAGCAACTGGGAAGGTTGCCGATCGCTGAAAGGAAGGCTGTGTTGCAGAGGTTGATGGCTAATCTGTGAGATTTTGGGGCCGCTTTGCGGCCCATCGTCGGCAAGCCAACTCCCACCTCGACCGCACCGATTTCAAGTCACGCGCAGTACCTGTGGGAGCTGGCTTGCCGGCGATGGGCTGCAAAGCAGCCCCCATGGCCATCAAGCCTTGAGAAACGCCTGATGCATCTCCGCCAAGGTAGCAAAGTGGAATGCCGGTTCTTCCGCCATCAGCTCTTCCTGGCTACCAAATCCATACCCTACCGCCACGGCCTGCAAACCATTGCTGCGCGCACCGATCAGGTCATGCTTGCGGTCGCCGATCATCAGCGTCTGCGCCGGGTCCAGCCCTTCTTCATCCAGCAGGTGACGAATCAGCTCGACCTTGTTGGTGCGCGTGCCGTCCAGTTCACTGCCGTAGATCACCTTGAAGTGGTGGTCGAAGGCAAAGTGGCGGGCGATTTCGCGGGCGAATTTCCACGGTTTGGACGTGGCGATGTACAGCGTGCGGCCTTGGCCGCTCAGCGCCTCGAGCAGCTCCGGCACACCGTCGAACACCAGGTTTTCGTACAGGCCGGTGACGCTGAAGCGTTCACGATAGAAGTTCACTGCATCCCAGGCCTTGGCTTCGTCGAAGCTGTAGAACTGCATGAAAGCCTGCAGCAGGGGTGGGCCGATGAAGTGTTCGAGGCGGGTCAGGTCCGGCTCGTCGATGCCCAGCTTGGCCAAGGCGTACTGGATCGAGCGGGTAATGCCCTGGCGAGGGTCGGTCAGGGTGCCGTCGAGGTCGAACAGGATGTTCTGCTGGTGCATTTATTGGGTTCCACTTGAGTGCTGCGTGGCCTGCTTCGCGGGCTCGCCCGCTCCCACAGGTACAGCGCTGGCCTTGAAGGCTCCACTGGCCCTGTGGGAGCGGGCAAGCCCGCGAATGCGGTCATTCAGGTTGATCGTAGCCTTCGGCCAGGTGCTGGTCCTTGAGTTTCACGTAATTGCTGGCGCTGTAGGAAAAGAACGCGCGCTCCTGGTCGTTCAGCAGCCGGGCCTGTTTCACCGGGCTGCCCATGTACAGGTAGCCACTGACCAGGCGCTTGCCCGGTGGCACCAGGCTGCCGGCGCCGATGATCACCTCGTCCTCGACGATGGCACCGTCCATGACGGTGCTGCCCATGCCGACCAGGATGCGATTGCCCAGGGTACAGCCATGCAGCATGACCTTGTGGCCTATGGTCACTTCGTCGCCAATGATCAGCGGGTAGCCGTCCGGGTTGAACGGGCCGGCATGGGTGATGTGCAGCACGCTGCCGTCCTGCACGCTGGTACGCGCGCCGATACGGATGCGGTGCATGTCGCCGCGTACCACGGTCAACGGCCAGACCGAGCTGTCTTCACCGATTTCCACATCGCCCAGCACCACCGCCGACCGGTCGACGAAGGCCCTGGGCCCAACTTTCGGAGTGTGTTGCTGGAAGCTTCGGATGGCCATGATAGCGTCTCTCATCTGTGCCGATAGGCAGGCTGCCTGCTGCGGTCGGCGTCGATTGTAATTAAGATGGGGCAGTGTTTCTTCTGCCAAGGTATCCAAACCGTGAGTGCGAACAACCCGCTTCTGCAGTCCTACGATCTGCCGCCCTTCTCGCAAATCCGTGCCGAACACGTGTTGCCGGCGATCGAAGCGATCCTGGCCGACAACCGTAAAGCCATTGCCGAGATCCTCGAAAAGCAGGGCAAGAACCCTACCTGGGCTGGCCTGGTGCTGGCCATGGACGAACTGAACGACCGCCTTGGCGCCGCCTGGAGCCCGGTCAGCCACCTCAATGCGGTGTGCAACAGCGTGGAGCTGCGCGAAGCCTATGAGTCGTGCCTGCCGGCGCTGAGCGCCTACTCTACCGAACTGGGCCAGAACCGCGCGCTGTTCGAAGCTTACCAGGCACTGATCGCCAGCCCCGAAGCTGCCGGCTTCGACGTGGCGCAAAAGACTATCCTCGAGCACGCCCTGCGTGACTTCCGCCTGTCGGGTATCGACCTGCCGGCGGACAAACAGCAGCGCTATGCCGAAGTGCAGAGCAAGCTCAGCGAGCTGGGTAGCCGGTTCTCCAACCAGCTGCTCGACGCCACCCAGGCCTGGACCAAGCACGTTACCGATGAAGCCGCGCTGGCCGGCCTGACCGATTCGGCCAAGGCGCAGATGGCCGCCGCCGCCCAGGCCAAGGGCCTCGACGGCTGGCTGATCACCCTGGAATTCCCCAGCTACTACGCGGTGATGACCTACGCCAGCGACCGCGCCCTGCGCGAAGAGCTGTATGCCGCCTACTGCACCCGTGCCTCGGACCAGGGCCCGAATGCCGGCCAGTTCGACAACGGCCCGGTAATGCAGGAAATCCTCGGCCTGCGCCAGGAGCTGGCCGAACTGCTGGGCTACAAGAACTACGCCGAGCTGAGCCTGGCCACCAAGATGGCCGAGTCCAGCGACCAGGTGCTGAGCTTCCTGCGTGACCTGGCCAAGCGTTCCAGGCCGTTTGCCGCCCAGGACCTGGAGCAGCTCAAGGCCTATGCCGCCGAGCAGGGCTGCCCTGAGCTGGCCAGCTGGGACGCCGGCTACTTCGGCGAGAAGCTGCGTGAGCAGCGCTACAGCGTGTCGCAGGAAGCCCTGCGCGCCTACTTCCCGATCGACAAGGTGCTGGGCGGCTTGTTCAGCATCGTGCAGCGCCTGTACGGCATCGAGATCACCGAGCTCAAGGGCTTCGACAGCTGGCACCCGGATGTGCGCCTGTTCGAGATCAAGGAAAACGGCCAGCACGTCGGCCGCTTCTTCTTCGACCTCTACGCCCGCGCCAACAAGCGTGGCGGCGCCTGGATGGATGGCGCGCGTGACCGTCGCCGCACCGCCGCTGGCCAGCTGCAGAGCCCGGTAGCCAACCTGGTGTGCAACTTCACCCCGGCCGCGCCCGGCAAGCCGGCGCTGTTGACCCACGATGAAGTCACCACCTTGTTCCATGAGTTCGGCCATGGCCTGCACCACATGCTGACCCGCATCGAGCATGCCGGCGTATCCGGCATCAACGGTGTGGCCTGGGACGCGGTCGAGCTGCCCAGCCAGTTCATGGAAAACTGGTGCTGGGAGCCGGAAGGCCTGGCACTGATCTCCGCCCACTACGAAACCGGCGCACCCCTGCCCCAGGACCTGCTGGACAAGATGCTGGCGGCGAAGAACTTCCAGTCGGGCATGATGATGGTGCGACAGCTGGAGTTCTCGCTGTTCGACTTCGAGCTGCATGCCACTCACGGTGACGGCCGCAGCGTGCTGCAGGTGCTCGAAGGCGTACGCGACGAGGTGTCGGTCATGCGCCCACCGGCGTACAACCGCTTCCCCAACAGCTTTGCGCACATCTTCGCGGGTGGTTACGCGGCGGGCTACTACAGCTACAAGTGGGCCGAAGTGCTGTCGGCTGACGCCTTCTCGCGCTTCGAGGAAGAAGGTGTACTGAACGCCGAGACGGGTCGCGCCTTCCGCGAGGCGATCCTGGCACGTGGTGGTTCGCGCGAGCCGATGGAGCTGTTCGTCGACTTCCGTGGCCGTGAGCCTTCCATCGATGCCTTGCTGCGCCATAGTGGCCTGAGCGAGGACGCTGCAGCATGAGCGAGGTAGCCGTGAACAAGACCAAGAAACGCTTCATCGCCGGGGCGGTATGCCCGGCATGCAGCGAACCCGACAAGCTGATGATGTGGAATGAAGACGGCGTACCGCACCGCGAGTGCGTGGCCTGCGGCTTTACCGACACCCTCAACGAGCAGGGCTTGTCGGTGCCGAAGGAACTCGGCACCCGGGTCAACCACCTGGAACCGAAAGCCGCGCCGGCCAAGGTTCAGACGGTGCAGTTCTTCCCCAACCCGAAGCTGAAGAAGCCGGCTGAATAATGCTGTCGTGCCACCCGGGCTTGCATGCCCGGGTGGTAGATATTCAGGCCGCCTGCTGCACGCTGGCCATGCAAGCTCGCCTGCTCTTTTCTACGAGCAAGGTGTTGCACCATGGACAATCCCCTTCTGCAAAACAGCCATACCCCCGTCGATTATTCGTCGATCACGCTTCAAAACATGCAAGCTGCCTTCGACTACGTGCTGTTGGCACACGCGCAAGGTATCGAACGCATCATCCGCGACCAGCAGGCATTGCCTACCTGGGATGACATGGTGCTGGCGGTGGACGGGCTGGATAGCCAGCTGTTGGCGGTGTTGTATGCCGCCTCGCCATTGATTGGTCGGGATGAAACCTGGGCTGGGGCCATTTCTGGCTTCTTCGCCAAGGCCACGGAGCGGTTTGAACAAAAATTCACCAACTCCGCATTGCAAGCCCTGTACGAGCGCTTGGCCAACAGCGACATCGGCAAGCAGCTGGATGCACAGCAGCGCGCCACGTTGCGCTGGCATTTGCACAAGTTCGCCTCCAGTGGTGCATCGCTCGACCCTGCAGGCAAGGTGCGCCTGGCCGAACTGCAGAAACAGATTGGCGCTCTGCGCGAGGCGTTTCGCAGCAACATAAACCGGCCAGGGCTGAGCATTTCGGATGAATCCGAACTGAGCGGTGTTCCTCGACGCATCCGTGAAGAGCTGGCTACAAGGGCACAGGAGGCGGGTGAGCCGGGTTGGTTGATTGCCTGTGAAAGCGTGGCCACCGATGCCGTGCTCGAACATGCCGACAATCGGCAACTGCGTGAGCGCGTGTACCGGGCTTACAACACCCGAGGCGTCGGCCTTGGCCAGCAGCAGGACAATCGCTCGCACCTGGAGCAACTGGCGAGGCTGCGGGAGGAAAAGGCTCACCTGCTCGGCTTTGCCGGCCATCTGGAGCAGAGCCTGCATGTAAAGAGCGCGGGTTCGGTTGCCCAGGTGCGCGGTTTTCTTCATGACCTGGCCGACCATGTGCGGCCGGCCATGCTGCAGTGGCGCGCAGACATGCAGCGCCAGGCCGCAGCCAAGGGCTTGGAGAATGTCCAACCCTGGGACTTTGCCTACCTGCGGGCCTCGTCGCGCACGGAGCTTTCCACCGAAGCCTTGCGCGAATACTTCCCGCTGAATGCCGCGGTGAGCGCGTTGCAGCAGTTGGCGGAGAAGCTGTTTGGCGTGACGCTGCAGCCCAGGCCGCTGGCAACCTGGGATGACAGTGTGCAACCGTTCGAGGTGTGGCAGGACAACGCCTTGATCGGTTTCCTTTACCTGGACGCGGTACAGCATGCCAGCAAGGAGCCTGACGCGGTGTTCACCACTTATATTCGCAACCGCCGGGTCGATGCCGAGGGGATCTACCAGGCGGCCTCGGTGGTGGTCTACAGCGACGTGCCAGCAGCGCTGCCGGGTAGCCAGCCGTTACTGGACCATCTGTCACTGCGCAAGCTGTTTCATGAATTTGGCCATGCCTTGCACCACTTGCTGGTGCGCACGACCAACCACGTGATGTCCAACGTCACCGAACTCGGCACCGATGGCGTAGAGCTGTTCGGCAAGCTGTTCGAGCGCTGGGTCTGGGACGCGGATTACCTGGTGGCGATCTCGTCGCACCAGCACGATGGTAGCCAGCTTACCCGGGCACGGGTCGATGAGTGCCTGCGTCGCTTGCGGCAGCAAGGCGTTGAGGAAACCGCGCGTAATTTGAGCCTGGCGCTGTTCGACCTGGACCTGCATGGCACGCCGAACGATGGCCGGTCCCTCGAACAGCGCCTGAGTGACGCCCGTGAACGTTGTGGCTACTGGCCCCTGGCCGATTTCGAGCACCCGGCGCACGCCTTCGACCATCTGGTGAATGGCTACGATGCCGGCTATTACGCCTATCTGTGGTCGGATGTGCACGCCCTGGACCTGTTCACCCGCTTCGAGGCACAAGGCCTGCTGGATCGGGCTACAGGCCGGGCGCTGCAGGAGACATTGCTTGCCCCGGGGGCATCGCGCCCGTTGCGTGACAGTATCGAGCTGTTCCTTGGTCGGCAGGCGAGTCAGGAGCCTTACCTGCGCTGGCATGGCCTGAAGTGAGGGCGCGCTGACCGGAGGTGCTGGAAAGATTCAGACATGCACGATACTGTATATGGATACAGTATAAGGGGTTAGCCATGATTCCTCCAGCACCGCAAAAGGGCCGTGGCACGGCGCACAATCCGCACAACCGCTTTGCCCCCAGCCATTCAGTGGCTGAGGATGATGGCTGGTACCAGGAGGTGCCGCAAACCCAGGGCACCGAGGTGCGAGTCGAGACGGCCAAGTCGGTGATCAGCCGCAACACTTCCCCTGACCTGCCCTTCGACCGCTCCATCAACCCTTACCGTGGCTGCGAGCATGGTTGCATCTATTGCTATGCCCGCCCTTCCCACGCCTACTGGGACCTTTCCCCCGGCCTGGATTTCGAGACCAAGCTGATTGCCAAGACCAACGCCGCCGAAGTGCTGGTTGAGCAACTGAGCAAACCGGGTTACGTATGCGCGCCGATCAACCTGGGTTCCAATACCGACCCGTATCAGCCGATCGAGCGGGAACACATGCTGACCCGGCGCCTGCTCGAAGTGCTGCTGCGTTTTCGCCACCCGGTGACCATCGTCACCAAGGGTTCGCTGGTGTTACGCGACCTCGACCTGCTCGCCGAGATGGCCCGCCAGCGCCTGGCGCGGGTGATGATCAGCCTGACCACACTGGACGATGACCTGAAACGGGTGCTGGAACCGCGTGCGGCGTCACCCAAGGCGCGCTTGCGGGCGATCCGCGTGTTGCGCGAGGCGGGGGTGCCCGTGGGCGTGTTGTGTTCGCCGATGATTCCAATGATCAACGACAGTGAACTGGAGCACCTGCTGGAGGCGGCCAGGGAGGCAGGTGCACAGAGCGCGGCCTACATGATGTTGCGCCTGCCGCTGGAGGTGGCGCCGTTGTTCGAGCAATGGCTTCAGGACCACTACCCGCAGCGGGCGGCGCATGTATTGAGCCTGATTCGCCAGAGCCGGGGTGGTGAACTGTATGACAGCCGCTTCGGCGCTCGGATGCGCGGTGAGGGGGTGTTTGCCGAGTTGCTGGCGCAGCGCTTTGCCAAGGCCATGAAGCGGTTGGAGTTTGAAGGGCGAGAAGCGCAGGCGCTGGATTGTTCGGCGTTCTGCCCGCCGGGTGGGCAGATGGCGCTGTTCTGATGCCTGAGCAGAGCACGGCCTTTGTGGGAGCGGGCGCGCCCGCTCCCACAGGTTCTGCGCAGGTCCCGGGTTCTCGCATGGAGCACATTGCCAGCCTTTAATGCCACTAATCCAAGTTGATAATTGCAGTAATGACTCTTGGCATTTGATGCTTTTTTGCTATTATCCAGTACCCGCCTTTCTCATCTGGAACGCCCGTTCTAGAGCCTCCGAATTAAGTTTCAATTAAGTTTTCCCCGCTAGCGTAGGAAATCAGTCCACACCGACTGTGATCTATGGCCCGTGCGTGTCATCTAAATCCCTGCATAGCCAGAATCTTTCACCGGTAAAATGGATTTACCTACACACCGTCAAGAGGATGAATCATGCCCGTCAAGGACCCATCCAAGGTCGTACCGCAGGTCCCCGCGGAGAGCGCCGATGCCGCCCTTAAGCACATCGTCGACGGCTTCCTGCGTTTTCACCATGACGTTTTCCCCGAGCAGCAAGAGCTGTTCAAGAAGCTCGCCACCGCGCAAACCCCGCGAGCCATGTTCATCACCTGCGCCGACTCGCGGATCGTTCCCGAGCTGATCACCCAGAGTTCGCCCGGCGACCTGTTCGTAACCCGTAACGTCGGTAACGTGGTACCGCCTTATGGCCAGATGAACGGCGGCGTTTCCAGCGCCATCGAGTACGCCGTACTGGCGTTGAAAGTGCATCACATCATCGTCTGCGGCCACTCCGACTGCGGCGCCATGCGCGCGGTGCTCAACCCGCAATCGCTGACCAAGATGCCGACCGTGTCCGCCTGGTTGCGCCACGCCGAAGTGGCCCGCACCGTGGTCGAGAACAACTGCTCGTGCGGCAGCGAACATGAAACGATGCAAGTGCTGACCAAGGAAAACGTCATCGCCCAGCTGCATCACCTGCGCACACACCCTTCGGTGGCTTCGCGCCTGGCCGCCGGTGAGCTGTTCATTCATGGCTGGGTCTACGACATCGAGACCAGCAAGATCGAAGCCTACGACGCCGCCAGCGACAGCTTCCTGCCCCTGGCTGCTGGCGAGCCGGTCCCCTGCGCTACTCCGAGAGGTCGCTACTAAGCGACCCATCCACCCGCTGAAACCTTGATAGCCGGCTGCACCCTGTAGGGGTGTGGCGCGGCCTTCGGCTGCCCTGAATTCCCTGACTGCCTGCCGGCACGCCCGCTGGCGGCCCGCGCCTGCGCGCTCGTCGGGGACAAACGTGCCCACGGCCAGAGGAATGGCTGTGTGACAAAGAAAGGAGAAACACGGTGAACATTACACAGTTTAAAGCGGCCCTGCCGCGTGAGTTGCTGGCGTCGGTAGTGGTCTTTCTGGTGGCCCTGCCACTGTGCATGGGCATTGCGATCGCCTCGGGCATGCCGCCGGCCAAAGGCCTGATTACCGGCATTATCGGCGGCATTGTCGTAGGTTTCCTTGCCGGTTCGCCGCTGCAGGTCAGTGGCCCGGCGGCCGGTCTGGCGGTATTGGTGTTTGAACTGGTGCGCCAGCATGGCATGGCCATGCTCGGGCCGATCCTGCTGCTGGCCGGCTTGCTGCAGTTGCTGGCCGGGCGCCTGCGCCTGGGCTGCTGGTTTCGGGTGACTGCGCCGGCGGTGGTGTACGGCATGCTGGCGGGTATTGGCGTGCTGATTGTGCTGTCGCAGGTGCATGTGATGTTCGACACCGCGCCGCAGCCATCCGGCATGCAGAACCTGCTGGAGTTCCCGGCGACGGTGGCCGCAGCCCTGCCACGGGAAAGCGCCGGCTCGGGCTGGATGGCCGGTGCGCTGGGCCTGGGTACCATCGCCATCATGTGGGGCTGGGAGCGCCTGCGACCGCAGCGGCTGCGCTTCGTGCCGGGTGCCCTGTTGGGCGTGTCGGCCATGACGGCCATCAGCATGTGGCTGGCCCTGCCGGTGAACCGCGTACAGGTGCCGGCCGACCTGTCCGAGGCCATCGACTGGATCCGCCCCGGTGACCTGATGCAACTGGCCGACCCTACCCTGTTGGTCGCCGCTTTTGCCCTGGCCTTCATCGCCAGTGCCGAAACCTTGTTGTCGGCTGCAGCGGTTGACCGCATGCACAGTGGCCAGCGTTCGGACTTCGACCGCGAGCTGTCGGCCCAGGGCATCGGCAACATGCTGTGCGGGGTGCTGGGCGCGTTGCCGATGACCGGGGTGATCGTGCGTAGCTCGGCCAACGTGCAGGCGGGCGCGCAGACCCGGGCTTCGGCAATCTTCCATGGTTTGTGGCTGCTGGCGTTCGTGGTGGCGCTGAGCAGCGTGCTGCAGCAGATCCCGGTGGCGAGCCTGGCGGGTGTGCTGGTGTTCACCGGGGTCAAACTGGTGGATTTCAAGGCGTTTCGCGGGCTGGGCCGCTATGGCCGCATGCCGATGTTCACCTACGCGGCGACGGCGCTGGCGATCATCTTTACCGACCTGCTGACTGGCGTATTGCTGGGCTTTGCCCTGACCTTGCTGAAACTGGCACTGAAGGCGGCGCGTTTGAAGATCAACCTGGTCAGCCTGGAGAAAGCCGGGCACATGGAATTACGGCTTAGCGGTGCCGCCACCTTCCTCAAGGTGCCGGCGCTGACCCAGGTGCTGGATAGCGTGCCGGCAGGGACCACGCTGCACGTGCCGCTGGGTAACCTGAGCTATATCGACCATTCGTGCCTTGAGCTGCTTGAAGATTGGGGGCGCAGCAATTCGGCGAATGGCTCGCGGTTGCTGATCGAGCAGCGACGGTTGAAGCGGAGGATCGAGGGGCGGATGCGCACCACGGCTGGGGTTGGGGCCTGAAGCTGAAGTTTTGTATTGCCTGAGCCGTCCTCTTCGCGGGCACGCCCGCTCCCGCAGGTACTTCACAGGCCTAGAAACCTGTGTTGAACCTGTGGGAGCGGGCGTGCCCGCGAAGAGGACGGGCCAGGAATATCAGGCCGGCTGGCCCAACTCCACACCCAGCTGCCGCGACAGGCACGGCCAGCGCTTCCACGCCGCCCCCGTTTCCGGGCTGCTCAATTTCTCGCGGTAGGCCTCCACCGACTCCACCGCGAAGCTTTCGTCATTCAACATTTCGTCCACCGAGTGGTGCACCACTTCATCCAGCTGGTTGGCAAAGCTCTCGCCAATCAACTGGTGGGCAATCAGGTTGGCGACGGTGGTGTCGACCGGGATCAGCGGCTGCTGGAAGTGACGGATGTACAGGTCGTTCACCTCTTCCACCAGGCGGTGCGCCAGGTAGGCCTCATCCAGCAGGCAGTCCAGGCCCACATGCCCTTGCATCACGCTGGGCGGCTGCAGGAAGTAGGCTTCGGCAATTTTCAGTACAGGTTTGATCTGCGATTCGATCCCGGCTTCGCGCGCAACCGCGTGGGCGGCCTCCAGCAGTTCCGGAACCTGGTCTATGTAGGCGCTGACGAAGCGCGCCAAAGTACCCTGGGCGTCCTGCTCAGGCAGTTGGATCGAGGGGTGCAGGTGGGGCAGTTGCAGCTCGAGACGCTTTTTCAGCTGGCCGGTCTGGCCTTCGTGTTGATGGGCTTGGCTTACCTGCTCGCGTACAGCAGCGATGTTCATGACAACTCCAGGGACATTACGTTTCAAACGGAAGACACTAAATTAGCTCGGCATACAGAATACCTAAGACGCATTTGTTATAAGTCGCGCAAACGTGTGCATGCTCAGGCATATCGAAACGCCATTATTGTGCCATGCCGTGTCAAGCGCGGGGCTTTCAGGCCATTCAGGCATTTCGTCGCGTTCATTTCACAGCCTTCATTGCGTGCCGTTGGTCGCTGTCTATACTCCCGGTGAACGTGATTCGTTGATGAGGCCCGACTGCTTTTAGCAGGGGCTCGGTCGTCGAAGCCAGGCAGTCTTGACCGCCGTTCCCTCTTGCCGCAGGCCACGCCTCCGGGACTACAAGAACGAGAAGGGGAACCCGCAATGATGCGACATCCACATGTCTGGATGGGCCTCCTGTTGTGGTCGGTTTTTGGTCAGGCCAACGCCGCCTGGACCGTGAACATGCACCCAGGGGCGACGGAAGTCTCCAACGCCGTCTTCGACCTGCACATGACCATCTTCTGGATCTGCGTGATCATCGGTATCGTGGTGTTCGGCGCGATGTTCTGGTCGATGGTCATCCACCGCCGCTCCACCGGCCAGCAGGCTGCGCATTTTCACGAGCACACCTGGGTAGAAATCCTCTGGACCGTGGTCCCTTTCCTGATCCTGGTCGCCATGGCCATCCCGGCCACCAAGACCCTGATCGACATCTACGATGCCAGCGAATCGGACATCGATATCCAGGTTACCGGCTACCAGTGGAAGTGGCACTACAAGTACCTGGGCCAGGACGTGGAGTTCTTCAGCAACCTGGCCACCCCCGCCGACCAGATCCATAACCAGGCCCCCAAGGACGAGCACTACCTGCTCGAAGTCGACCAGCCGCTGGTGCTGCCGGTCGGCGCCAAGGTGCGCTTCCTGGTGACTGCTGCCGACGTCATCCACTCCTGGTGGGTGCCGGCCTTCGCGGTCAAGCGTGATGCCATCCCCGGCTTCGTCAACGAAGCCTGGACCCGTATCGACAAGCCCGGCATCTACCGCGGCCAGTGCACCGAATTGTGCGGCAAGGACCATGGCTTCATGCCGGTGGTGGTCGAGGTCAAGTCCAGGGCCGACTACGACACCTGGCTGGGTGAGCGCAAGGCCGAAGCTGCCAAGCTCAAGGAGCTGACCAGCAAGGAATGGACCCTGGAGGAACTGGTGGAACGCGGTGACAAGGTCTACCACACCACCTGCGTCGCCTGTCACCAGGCCGAAGGCCAGGGCCTGCCGCCGATGTTCCCGGCGCTCAAGGGCTCGAAGATCGCCACCGGGCCGAAGGAAGGCCACCTGGGCATCGTCTTCCACGGCAAGCCCGGCACCGCCATGGCCGCGTTCGGCAAGCAGCTTTCGGAAGTCGATATCGCCGCCGTGGTCACCTACGAGCGCAACGCCTGGGGCAACAACAAGGGTGACATGGTGACGCCGAAGGACGTGCTGGCGCTGAAGCAGGCAGAAGCGCAATGAACCGGGTTACTCGCGGCAATCAATGGATTGCAGGAGACAGGACATGAGTGCAGTGATCGACGACCACGCCCAGGGCCATGAGCATGCACACGGCCCGGCCAAGGGCCTGATGCGCTGGGTGCTGACCACCAACCACAAGGACATCGGCACGATGTACCTGTGGTTCAGCTTCATCATGTTCCTGCTCGGTGGCTCGTTCGCCATGGTGATCCGCGCCGAGCTGTTCCAGCCCGGGTTGCAGATCGTGGAGCCGGCGTTCTTCAACCAGATGACCACCATGCACGGCCTGATCATGGTATTCGGTGCGGTGATGCCGGCGTTCGTCGGCCTGGCCAACTGGATGATCCCGCTGATGATCGGTGCACCCGACATGGCCCTGCCACGGATGAACAACTTCAGCTTCTGGCTGCTGCCGGCGGCCTTCCTGCTGCTGGTATCGACATTGTTCAGCCCGGGAGGTGGGCCGAATTTCGGCTGGACCTTCTACGCCCCGCTGTCCACCACCTACGCCCCGGCCAGCGTCACCTTCTTCATCTTCGCCATCCACCTGATGGGTATCAGCTCGATCATGGGTGCGATCAACGTGATCGCCACCATCCTCAACCTGCGTGCCCCGGGCATGACCCTGATGAAGATGCCGCTGTTCGTCTGGACCTGGCTGATTACCGCGTTCCTGCTGATTGCGGTGATGCCGGTGCTGGCCGGCGTGGTAACCATGATGCTGATGGACATCCATTTCGGTACCAGCTTCTTCAGTGCCGCCGGTGGCGGAGACCCGGTGCTGTTCCAGCACGTGTTCTGGTTCTTCGGCCACCCCGAGGTGTACATCATGATCCTGCCGGCCTTCGGCGCGGTCAGCTCGATCATCCCGGCGTTCTCGCGCAAGCCGCTGTTCGGCTACACCTCCATGGTGTATGCCACCGGCGCCATCGCTTTCCTGTCGTTCATCGTCTGGGCCCACCACATGTTCGTGGTCGGTATCCCGGTGGTCGGCGAGCTGTTCTTCATGTACGCCACCATGCTGATCGCCGTGCCTACCGGGGTGAAGGTGTTCAACTGGGTCAGCACCATGTGGGAAGGCTCGCTGACCTTCGAGACGCCGATGCTGTTCGCCATCGCCTTCGTCATCCTGTTCACCATCGGCGGTTTCAGCGGGCTGATGCTGGCCATCGCCCCGGCGGACTTCCAGTACCACGACACCTACTTCGTGGTGGCGCACTTCCACTATGTGCTGGTGCCGGGGGCGATTTTCGGCATCTTCGCCTCGGCCTATTACTGGCTGCCGAAATGGACCGGCCACATGTACGACGAAACCCTCGGCAAGCTGCACTTCTGGCTATCGTTCATTGGCATGAACATGGCCTTCTTCCCCATGCACTTCGTGGGGCTGGCCGGCATGCCACGGCGCATCCCCGACTACAACCTGCAGTTCGCCGACTTCAACATGGTGTCGTCGATCGGCGCGTTCATGTTCGGCGCCACGCAGATCTTCTTCCTGTTCATTGTCATCAAATGCATCCGCGGCGGTGCGCCGGCACCGGCCAAGCCGTGGGATGGCGCCGAGGGCCTGGAGTGGTCGATCCCTTCGCCTGCGCCTTATCACACCTTCCAGACGCCACCGGAAGTGAAATAGGACGCGTGCCATGAACGGCCTTTCGCTGAAACGCCTGGTGTTGCGCCTGCTGATGCTGACGGTGGTGATGTTCGCCTTCGGCTTCGCCCTGGTGCCCATCTATGACGTGATGTGCAAGGCCTTCGGCATCAACGGCAAGACCGGCGGGCAGTATGAAGGCAGCCAGGTCAGCGACCCGACGCGTTCGGTGCGGGTGCAGTTCATGTCGACCAATGCCAGCGACATGGTCTGGGACTTCTACTCCACCGCAGACCAGCTGGAGGTCAACCCGGGTGCGGTGAACCAGATGATCTTCATCGCCCACAACCCGACCGATCGGCCGATGAGTGCGCAAGCCATCCCCAGCATCACCCCGGCCGAGGCCGCGGCGTACTTCCACAAGACCGAGTGCTTCTGCTTCACCCAGCAGGTGCTGCAGCCTGGTGAACGCATCGAAATGCCGGTGCGTTTCATCGTCGACCGCGACCTGCCGGCCAGCGTGAAGCACCTGACACTGGCCTACACCTTGTTCGACATCACCGCTCGCCACCCGCCGGTCGCGCATGTCGCGGCCGAGGACGTCCAGGGCGCCCGTTAAGGGAAGGAGAACAGCAATGGCAAGTCATGAGCACTACTACGTTCCGGCGCAGAGCAAGTGGCCGATCATCGCCACCATCGGCATGTTCATCACGGTGTTCGGCCTGGGTACCTGGTTCAACGACATGAAGGCTGGCCACCCGGAGTCCCACGGGCCGCTGATGTTCTTCATTGGCGCGTTGTTCCTGGCCTACATGCTGTTCGGCTGGTTCGGTTCGGTGGTGCGGGAAAGCCGCGCGGGGCTGTACAGCCCGCAACTGGACCGCTCGTTCCGCTGGGGCATGAGCTGGTTCATCTTCTCCGAGGTGATGTTCTTCCTGGCCTTCTTCGGTGCGCTGTTCTACGTGCGCGTGCTGGCCGGGCCGTGGCTGGGCGGTGAAGGGGCCAAGGGTGTTGCGCACATGTTGTGGCCGACCTTCGAATTCACCTGGCCGCTGCTGCACACGCCCGACCCGAAACTGTTCCCGCCGCCCAAGGAAGTGATCGACCCGTGGCACCTGCCGCTGATCAACACCATCCTGCTGGTGAGTTCCAGCGTGACCATCACCATCGCCCACCATGCCTTGCGCCGCGACCACCGTGGCCCGCTGAAATTGTGGATGGCGCTGACTATCATCCTGGGCGCCAGCTTCATCGCGTTGCAGGCTTACGAGTACCACGAGGCCTATACCAAGCTGGGGCTGACCCTGGGCTCGGGGATCTATGGCGCGACGTTCTTCATGCTCACCGGCTTCCACGGCGCCCACGTGACCCTGGGCACGATCATCCTGATCGTGATGTTCGTGCGCATCTTGCGCGGGCATTTCAACCCGGAGAAACACTTTGGTTTCGAGGCCGCCAGCTGGTACTGGCACTTCGTCGATGTGGTGTGGGTGGGGTTGTTCATCTTTGTCTATGTGTTGTGAATAAAGAACCCTGTGGGAGCGGGCGCGCCCGCGAATGCGTCGGTACATTCAACATCGCATTCGCGGGCATGCCCGCTCCCACAGGATCAGGTGAAAACTTCAGAAAGGGGCGTGAGATACGAGCTGACCGCTGATGAAGCCCCAGGCGACCAAACCGATGGTCAGTGCCGCCAGGGTCACCCGCACGGTCAGCGCTTTCAGCAAACGGGTCGAGTTTTCATCGTCCTTGACCAGAAACACCAGGCCACTGAACAGGCTGGCAATCGTGGCCAACAGCATCAGGACAATCGCGGCCTTGAGCATGGCGCTACTCCGGGGGGATGCGGTGATGTGGATAAGTATAGCGATCGGCCCGGCGAGGCTCCGGTGAGGCCGTTTCGTCCGGGCTGGGTACCAACCCTGGTGGTGCTTGTGCTGCTGCCGGGGCTGATCGCGCTTGGCTGCTGGCAACTCGGCCGTGCCGAGGAAAAGCGCGTGCTGCTGGCTGCCTACGCCGAGCGGCGCATCGAAGCGCCCTTGGCCGCGGCCCAGCTGACAGCCAACCCGGACAATGCCTTCCGCCGCGTGCATCTCTATGGCCGTTTCGACGCCGAGCACAGTCTGCTGCTGGACAACCGTATGCGCGATGGCCAGGCCGGAGTCGAGCTGCTGCAACCTTTCCATGACCAGGCCAGCGGCCTGTGGCTGCTGGTCAACCGCGGCTGGCTGCCCTGGCCAGATCGACGTGTGCCGGTGCGTTTCGATACCCCGGCACAGGCGTTGGCGCTGGACGCTTCGGTGTATGTCGCGCCAGGCAGCACGTTCCAGCTGCATCCCGACCCTGCGGGCGGCCAGTGGCCGCACCTGCTGAACGCCGTGGATGGCGCGCAGCTATGGCAACAGCTCGATCACGAAGGCTTCGCCCATGAGTTGCGCCTGGAGCCCGGCCCGGCGGCCTATCGCCTGGACTGGCCGGTCGTTGCCATGGGCCCGGAGAAACACGTGGGCTATGCCGTGCAGTGGTTTGCCCTGGCAGCCGCTTTGGTACTGCTCTACCTCTACTTCGGCTGGCACCACAAAAAGGAGAAACGCCATGGCCACCGCCACTCCACTGGAAGTGCCTGAACGTAGCAAACCCAGAGCCCGCGGGCGTTTGCAGCTGTTGCTGATTCTGCTGGTGGTACTCGGGCCGATGGTTCTGGCCACCAGCATGTACAAACTCAAATTCTGGGTGCCGGAAGGCCGCAGCTACCACGGCGCCATGATCGGCAACGGTGAAAGCCGCGCCGATCTTGGCGTGGCAGGCCAGGACGAGCGCTGGCAGCTGCTGGTGAGTGCACCCGAGGGGTGTGCCGAGGACTGCCAGCGCCTGGTGTACCTGGCTCGGCAGATCCAGGTGGCGCTGGGCCGCGATGCCAGCCGTGCCAGCCACGCACTGGCCGCCGCCCAGCCGCTGAGCGCCGACTACCAGGCGCTGATCGGCCGCGAGTACCCGCAGTTGCAACGTTACCCGCTGGATGCCCAGCGCTATCGGCAGCAGGTCGGTGAGGTCGGCCCGCAGCTGTGGATCGTCGACCCGCACGGCAACCTGGTGCTGCGCTACGACGCCAAGGTCAACGGCAAGCATGTGCTGGACGACCTGCGCCACCTGCTCAAGCTCTCCAACATCGGCTAGGAGCCTGCCATGGCCAGACCCGGATTCCGTCTTGCTGTGTTCGCCACCCTGCTGGCACTGCTGGTCGTCCTGCTCGGTGCCTATACCCGCCTGACCCACGCCGGCCTTGGCTGCCCTGACTGGCCGGGTTGCTACGGCTTCATCAGCGTGCCCAAGAGCGAAGCGCAGCTGGCCCATGCCGAGCTGCATTTCCCCGAGCACCCGGTGGAAGCCGCCAAGGGCTGGGCGGAGATGGTCCACCGCTACTTCGCCGGCACCCTGGCGATGGTGATTGCCCTGCTCGCCGTGCAGGCGCTGCGCCGACACGCCCGCGATGGCCAGCCTTATCGCCTGCCCTTGCTGTTGCTGGGCGTGGTGCTGGCCCAGGCAGCCTTCGGCATGTGGACGGTCACCCTCAAGCTGTGGCCGCAGGTGGTCACGGCGCATCTACTTGGCGGCTTCACTACCCTGAGCTTGTTGTTCCTGTTGTCCCTGCGTCTGTCCCGGGCATTTGCGCCCTTGCCCAAGCTGCCACTGAGCCTGCGCCGGATTGCTGCGCTGGCCTTGCTGGTGGTGGTCGGCCAGATCGCCCTGGGCGGCTGGGTCAGTGCCAACTACGCGGCGGTCGCCTGCATCGACCTGCCCACCTGCCACGGCCAGTGGTGGCCGGCGGCGGACTTCAGTAACGGTTTCCACCTGACCCAGCACGTCGGGCCCAACTACCTGGGTGGGCAGCTGGACAGTGATGCGCGCACGGCCATCCATATCAGCCACCGCCTGGGCGCGTTGCTGGTGACCTGCGTGCTGCTGATGCTCAGCTGGAAGCTGCACCGTTGCGGCCTCCCTGGCCTGGCGCGGTTGGTGCTGCTGGCGCTGGTGGTGCAAGTCGGCCTGGGCATCAGCAATGTGCTGTTGCACCTGCCGCTGGCCGTGGCCGTGGCGCACAACGCGGGAGGGGCGCTGTTGCTGCTGAGCATGGTGCTGGTGAACTACCGCATCCGCGTGGTCGACAAGGTTCGGGTGGGGGTCGGCCATGGCTGGCGCCTGCGGCCCGTGGCTGGCGTGGGCATCTCCCACCACATGAGGAATGATTCGTGGCGACGCTTCTGAGCGCATGGCGGGCCAGCTGGCGCGATTACCTGGAGCTGACCAAGCCCAAGGTGGTGGTGCTGATGCTGATCACCTCGCTGGCGGGCATGTTCCTTGCCACCCGTGCGGGTGTCAGCTGGAGCGTGCTGCTGTTCGGCAACCTGGGCATCGGCTTGTGTGCAGGCGGTGCGGCAGTGGTCAACCATGTGGTGGACCGACGCATCGACGCGCTGATGGCGCGTACCCACAAGCGTCCGCTGGCCCAGGGCCGGGTAGAGCCGCTGCCGGCGCTGCTGTTCGCCCTGGCGCTGGCGCTGCTGGGCATGGCCCTGCTGCTGGTGTTCACCAACGCTCTGACCGCCTGGCTGACACTGGCTTCCCTGCTCGGCTATGCGGTGCTCTACACCGGCTTTCTCAAGCGTGCGACGCCGCAGAACATCGTCATCGGCGGCTTGGCTGGTGCCGCCCCGCCGTTGCTGGGCTGGGTGGCAGTCAGTGGGCATGTCAGCGCCGAGCCCCTGCTGCTGGTGCTGATCATCTTCGCCTGGACCCCGCCGCACGTCTGGGCCCTGGCCATCCACCGCAAGGAAGAATACGCCAAGGCCGATATCCCGATGCTGCCGGTAACCCACGGCGAGCGCTACACCAAACTGCATATCCTGCTGTACACCCTGGTATTGCTGGCGGTGAGCCTGCTGCCCTATGCCATCCACATGAGCGGCCTGCTGTACCTGGCCTGCGCCCTGGTGCTGGGCCTGCGCTTCCTGCAATGGGCCTGGGTGTTGTACCGTGGCAGCCGGCCGCACGCGGCGATCGGCACCTTCAAGTACTCTATCGGCTACCTGTTCGCGCTGTTCATTGCGTTGCTCCTCGACCACTACCTGTTGCTGAACCTATGACCCGAACCCAGAAAACCGTCTTCATCCTCGTTGCCCTGGTCGCGTTGATCCTGGGCCTGACCGTCAACAAGGTGCTCAATGGCCGCGACCAGCCGAACCCCGCCGAGCTGATCGATGCCGGTATCATCCTGCTGCCGCAGAGCCGTACCGTGGCCGACGTGACCATGACCAACCAGGACGGCCAGCCGGTGCAACTGGATGACCTGAAGGGCAAATGGTCGCTGCTGTTCTTCGGTTATACCTACTGCCCGGACATCTGCCCGACCACCCTGGCCCAGCTGCGCCAGGTGAAGAGCGAGTTGCCCAGGGAGGCCGTCGACCGGCTGCAGGTGGTGCTGGTGAGCGTAGACCCGAACCGCGACACGCCGAACCAGCTGAAGCAGTACCTGGGTTATTTCGACAAGGATTTCGTCGGGGTGGCGGGGTCGATCGAGGATACCCAGAAGCTCGCCAATGCCTTGAGCATTCCGTTCATTCCGGCCGATACCAGCAAGCCGGGGTACACCGTGGATCACAGCGGTAACCTGGCGGTAGTGGGGCCGGACGGGCGTCAGCGCGGGTTCATTCGGGCGCCGTTCAACAACCAGAAGCTGGTGGCGCAATTGCCCGGGCTTGTGAAGCGGGATTGATGGGGCTTTAAAAGCTTCGCGGGCACGCCCGCTCCCACAGGTACATCGCTAGCCTCAGGCCTTGTGATATCCCTGTGGGAGCGGGCGTGCCCGCGAAGAATCCAGCGCGATGTGACGGCTCAGAACGCCGGAACCACAGCGCCTTTGTACTTCTCGTTGATGAACTGCTTCACCTCAGGCGAGTGCAGTGCAGCGGCCAGCTTCTTCATCGCATCGGAGTCCTTGTTGTCCGGGCGGGCAACCAGGATGTTCACGTACGGCGAGTCGCTGCCTTCGATGGCCAGGGCGTCTTTTTCCGGGTTCAGCTTGGCTTCCAGCGCGTAGTTGGTGTTGATCAGGGCAGCGTCAACCTGGGTCAGCACGCGCGGGATGGTGGCGGCTTCCAGCTCACGGAACTTCAGGCTTTTCGGGTTCTCGGCAACATCCTTCACGGTGGACAGGATGTTCTTGTTGTCCTTCAGCTTGATCACGCCGGCCTTGTCCAGCAGCAGCAGCGCGCGGCCGCCGTTGGTGGCGTCGTTGGGGATGACCACGGTGGCACCGGAGGACAGTTCGTCCAGCTTCTTGATCTTGGCCGAGTACACGCCCAGCGGCTCGATGTGCACGCCGGCCACGCTCACCAGGTTGGTGCCCTTGGCCTTGTTGAACTCATCCAGGTACGGCTGGTGCTGGAAGAAGTTGGCGTCCAGGCGCTTTTCGGCAACCTGCACGTTCGGCTGGATGTAGTCGGTGAATTCCTTGACCTTCAGCTCCACGCCTTCTTTCGCCAGTGCAGGTTTGACGAAGTTGAGGATCTCGGCGTGCGGTACCGGGGTAGCGGCGACAGTCAGGGACTCGGCGTGGGCCGAGAAGGCCGCGACAGCGGCGACAACAGCAAGCAGCTTCTTCATTGATCACTCCTTGTGAGGGCCGCGACGGCCCCCGAACGGGTCGGCCTGGCCGACCCCATTGGGGTTACTTACGGGAAAAATGCACGACCAGTTTGTCGCCCACGCTCTGCAGCACTTGAACCAGTACCAGCAACAGCACAACGGTGACGACCATCACGTCGGTCTGGAAACGCTGGTAGCCGAAGCGGATGGCCAGGTCGCCCAGGCCGCCGGCACCGACCACACCGGCCATGGCGGTGTACGACACCAGGGTGATGGCGGTCACGGTAATGGCGGCGAAGATGCCCGGGCGGGCCTCTGGCAGCAGTGCGCTGGTGATGATCTGGCGGGTGGTGGCGCCCATCGACTGGGTGGCCTCGATGATGCCACGGTCCACTTCACGCAGGGCGGTTTCCACAAGACGCGCGAAGAACGGCGTGGCACCCACTACCAGCGGCGGAATGGCACCGGCCACGCCCAGCGAAGTGCCGGTGATCAGCACAGTGATCGGAATCATCACGATCAGCAGGATGATGAACGGCAGCGAGCGCAGGATGTTGACGATCAGCGACAGCAGCGCATACACGCCCTTTTGCTCGAACATCTGCTTCGGCCCGCAGAGGAACAGCAGCACGCCCAGCGGCAAACCGAGCAGCACGGTGAAGAACAGCGAGCCGAACAGCATGATCATGGTATCGACGCTGGCCAGCCAGATTTCGGCCCAGTCGACATTGGCGAAGAAATTCACGGCGTCCATCAACGCAGTACCTCCATATGTACGTCAGCTGCCTTGAAGCGGGCGAACGCCGCTTCCATGTCACCGCCGATCAGGGCGAGGGTGAGCTGGCCATAGGGGACATCCTTGATGCGGTCGATACGCCCGGCGAGGATGCTGTAGTCCACACCGGTTTCGCGGGCCACGGTGCCCAGCAGCGGCGCGTAGGTGGCGTCGCCCTGGAAGGTCAGGCGCACGATACGGCCAGGTACATGGGCGAAGTCGTCACGCTGCTCGCCTTCGTCGACCTGCTCGTCCTCCTGGACGAAGCGCCTGGTGGTGGGGTGCTGCGGGTGCAGGAACACCTCGGCCACCGAGCCTTGCTCGACGATCTGGCCTGCGTCCATCACTGCCACGCGGTCGCAGACCCGGCGGATCACGTCCATTTCGTGGGTGATCAGCACGATGGTCAGCTTCAGCTCACGGTTGATTTCGGCAAGCAATTGCAGGACCGAGGCGGTGGTTTGTGGGTCGAGGGCGCTGGTGGCCTCGTCGCACAGCAGGATCTTCGGGTTGGTGGACAGGGCGCGGGCGATGCCGACGCGCTGCTTCTGGCCGCCGGACAGCTGCGCCGGGTACTTTCTGGCATGGTCGGACAGGCCGACACGGGCCAGCAGTTCGGTCACGCGCTTGTCGATCTCGCTGCGCGACAGTTCGCCGGCCAGGGTCAGTGGCAGGGCGACGTTGTCGGCGACGGTCTTGGAGGCCAGCAGGTTGAAGTGCTGGAAAATCATCCCGACCTGCTGGCGGAAGCCGCGCAGCTGGCTGGCATTGAACGCGGTGACGTCTTCACCATCGACGATGATCGTGCCGCCGGAAGGCTCTTCGAGGCGGTTGATCAGGCGCAGCATGGTGCTCTTGCCGGCGCCGGAATGGCCGATCAGGCCGAACACCTGGCCATCTTCGATGGTCAGGCTGGTCGGATTCAGTGCGGGGATTTCCCTACCGGCAACGCGGTAGGTTTTATGTACCTGTTGGAACTCGATCACGTAGCGAACCTTGTGGGGCGCATGGAATTTGGGTCAGCGGTTAGCTGGGGTCGCGCATTTTAGCCTTTTCCCATAGCTGTTCTTAGCATTTATTTCGTAATGCACCAATCCTTCGGGCATATCGCGACAACCGGTAATTCTGATTGAACGCTCGGCAAAGCGCTCCGGTCACTACCTGAACAAGCCCGAACGGGCACGCCTGCAGACTGATGAGGAGAGCCGACCATGCCCAGCAAGAACACGGACGCGCCAAAGCACAGCGAGGCCGCTGGCACCCAGACCCCGGACCGGGCCAATACCAACGCCAAATTGCAAAGCCTGGAGGCTGACCGCAGTGATGCCACTGGGCATGCGCTGCGTACCAATCAGGGGGTACGCATCGCCGACAACCAGAACACGCTGAAGGTCGGTGACCGAGGCCCCTCGTTGCTCGAAGATTTCATCATGCGCGAGAAGATCACGCACTTTGACCACGAGCGCATTCCTGAGCGCATCGTGCATGCGCGGGGGACCGGCGCGCATGGTTACTTCCAGAGTTATGGCAACCACGCCGAGCTGACCAAGGCTGGCTTCCTGCAGGACCCGGAAAAAATCACGCCCGTCTTCGTGCGGTTTTCCACGGTACAGGGCCCGCGTGGCTCCGCCGACACCGTGCGTGACGTGCGGGGTTTTGCGGTCAAGTTCTACACCGACGAAGGCAACTTCGACCTGGTGGGCAACAACATGCCGGTATTCTTCATCCAGGATGCGATCAAATTCCCGGATTTCGTCCACGCCGTAAAGCCCGAGCCGCACAACGAGATCCCGACCGGCGCCTCGGCCCATGACACCTTCTGGGATTTCGTGTCGCTGGTACCGGAGTCGGCTCATATGGTGATGTGGGCGATGTCGGACCGTGCGATCCCGCGCAGCTTGCGGATGATGGAAGGGTTCGGGGTGCATACCTTCCGCCTGATCAACGCCCAGGGCGTAGCCAGTTTCGTCAAATTCCACTGGAAGCCGCGCCAGGGTGTGCACTCCCTGCTGTGGGACGAAGCGCAGAAACTGGCAGGCAAGGATGCTGACTTCCAGCGTCGCGACTTGTGGGAGGCTATCGAGACGGGCGATTACCCGGAATGGGAACTGGGCGTGCAGATCGTGCCGGAAGCCGACGAGCACAAATTCGATTTCGACCTGCTGGACCCGACCAAGATCATCCCGGAAGAGCTGGTGCCGGTTACACCATTGGGCAAGATGGTTCTGAATCGCAACCCGGACAACTTCTTTGCCGAAGTGGAACAGGTGGCGTTCTGCCCGGCCCATATCGTCCCGGGCATCGATTTCACCAACGACCCGTTGCTGCAGGGGCGGCTGTTCTCCTATACCGACACCCAGCTTAGCCGCCTGGGTGGGCCCAACTTCCACCAGATCCCGGTCAACCGCCCTGTCGCTCCAAACCACAACAACCAGCGCGACGCCCTGCATCAGCATGTGGTGCACAAGGGCCGGGCATCCTACGAGCCCAATTCCATCGACGGCGGCTGGCCGAAGGAAACACCACCTTCCGCGCAGGATGGCGGCTTCGAGAGTTACCAGGAGCGTATCGATGCGCACAAAATCCGCCAGCGCAGCGAGTCGTTCGGCGACCACTTCTCGCAGGCGCGGCTGTTCTTCCAGAGCATGAGCCCGACCGAGCAGCAGCACATCATCAAGGCCTACAGCTTTGAGCTGGGCAAAGTGGAGCGTGAGACGATCCGTGCTCGGGAGGTGAATGAAATTCTTGCCAATATCGACCTGAAGCTGGCGGCTGCGGTGGCTGCCAACCTCGGCTTGCCTGCGCCAGGCGCGGGCACGGTGCAAGTGAAGGGCAGCCAGCTTGCGCAGTCGCCGGCATTGAGCCAGATGAACCATCCGGGTTCGGTGGGCATCAAGGGGCGCAAGATTGCCGTGCTGGTGGCAGATGGCGTAGACGCTGCCAGCGTGGACAAACTGGTCAAGGCGCTGGAGGCACACAGCGCCCGGCCATTGCTCCTTGGGCCGACCTCGGCACCGGTGAAGGCTGCGGACGGCAAGCAACTGCCGGTGGATGCTTCCATGGAAGGAATGCCATCGATCATGTTCGACGGGATTGTCGTGCCTGGTGGCAAGGCTTCGAACGATGCGCTGGCGGCCAGCGGGTTGGCCAGGCACTTCCTGCTGGAGGGCTACAAGCACCTGAAGGCGATGGTGTTGACCAAAGCGCTTTTGGGCAGCTTGGGGCTGAAAGAAGACAAGGGGTTGCTGCTGGGGGATGAGCAGAAGACCGTGGATGCCTTCGTCAAAGCGGTAGAGGGGCATCGGGTGTGGGAGCGGGAGGCGGCTGCGGAGGCTGTGCCGGCGTAAGGGGGGGCTGCTTTGCAGCCCATCGACGCGGTTCGTCGCCACGACAAGCCAGCTCCCACAGGGGACGGCGCAGACCCGAGGTTCACGCTGTACCTGTGGGAGCTGGCTTGCCGGCGATAGGGCCCGGGAGGCTTATTGCTGATGTGGAACCAGAACCACCTGAGCAGGCAGTGACCGCTGGATCTCGTGCTTCTGCTTCAGCTCGAACCCGCTGTCGATCTTGCGCACGCGCTTCTCCAGCAAGGTCTTCAGCCAGGGCGCATCCTCGGTGCGCGGCACCTGGAACACCACGTCGCACTGGTAGCTCACCACATCGGCGGCAATGTCATCCAGCTGGCGGCGCATGGCGCGGCTGTCGGTGGTCTTCAAGGCCACCACGGTGCTCGGTGCCGCCGGGTCGATGATGCGTGCCTTGGGCTTGGCCTCGGCCGCTTTCAACGCCGCTTCGGTCTTCTCCAGCTCGGCCTTGCGCGCCTGGCTCACGGCATCGCCACCCGTCACCGCCGGGGCCTGCGGCATCAGCGCGCGGGCTCGGGCCAGGGCGGTGGCCGCCGCGTTCACATCACCCTTTTGCAGGAAGATCTGGCTGCGTTGCAGGTAGGCTTCGGCGAGCTGGCGCTGGTATTGCTCCAGGCGCGCGTCGTCCGGCGCCTGCGCCTGCAGGGCTGCCAGCTGGTCTTCGGCGGTGGCCAGCTCGTTGCTGGCGATGTTCTGTTGCAACTGCTGCCAGGCATCGGCTTGGGAAGGTGCGCTGGCCTGCTCGACCGGCGCGCTGGAACACGCGGCCAGGAACAGGGAAAACGCGGCAACAAGCAGATAACGGGAGGCGAACGGCTTCATTCCTGCGACTCTCTATTTGCGCAAAAAGCGAGCAAGTCTACACCCAGGTGCGCACGCTCGAAAACAAGTCTTACAGACCCTTTACCTGCGAAAAGGTTGCAGGGCGCAACTGCATGCGCCCTTTTTTCAGCGTTTCGGCAGGGCCAGGCTCAGCAAGAATAGCACCGCCGCGCAGACCACGATCGATGGGCCGGCGGGGGTGTCCTTGAACCAGGACATGGCCAGGCCGCCGCAAACCGCGGTCACGCCCAGCAAGCTGGCGCCCAGGGCCATCTGCTCGGGAGAACGGGCGTGACGTTGCGCCGCAGCGGCAGGAATGATCAGCAGCGAGGTGATCAGCAGCACGCCGACGATCTTCATGGCCACGGCAATCACCACCGCAATCAGCAGCATCAGCGCCATGCGCAGCCCGGCAACCGGCAGGCCTTCGACCATTGCCAGTTCTTCGTGCACGGTGACGGCCAGCAACGGCCGCCACAGGGCAGCGAGCAGCAGCAACACCAGCGCACTGCCGCCAAGTATCCAGGCCAGGTCGGTGGTGCTGATGGCCAGCAGGTCGCCGAACAGGTAGGCCATCAGGTCGATGCGCACATCGTGCATGAAGCTCAGCACCACCAGGCCCAGCGACAAGGTGCTGGGGGCGAGGATGCCGAGCAGGGTGTCGGAGGCCAGCGGTTGGCGTTGTTGCAAGGTCACCAGCAAGATCGCCAGCAACAGGCAACCCACGGTTACCGCCAGCGCGGGGCTGACGTCCAGGGCAAAGCCCAGGGCCACGCCCAGCAACGCGGCGTGGGACAAGGTGTCGCCAAAGTAGGCCATGCGCCGCCACACCACGAAGGAGCCCAGTGGGCCGGCCACCAGTGCCAGGGACAAGCCGGCAAGCAGGGCGTAGAGAAGAAAATCAGCCATGCTTGCAGTGCGCTCCGTGAACATGGGTGCCAGGGGCGACCACCGAGCCGTGCAGGTCGTGGCTGTGGTCGTGATGGTGATGGTAGATGGCCAGGCTGGGTGCTGCGGTCTGGCCGAACAGCTCGACGAATGCCGGGTCACCGCTGACCTGCTCCGGGTGCCCCGAACAGCACACGTGGCGGTTCAGGCACACCACCTGGTCGGTGGCGCTCATGACCAGGTGCAGGTCGTGGGAAACCATCAGTACGCCGCAACCGTGGCGGTCGCGCAGGCGGGTAATGAGGTTGTACAGCTCGGTCTGGCCGACCACGTCAACGCCCTGCACCGGTTCGTCGAGCACCAGCAACTGGGGTTCGCGCAGCAGGGCGCGGGCCAGCAGCACGCGCTGCATCTCGCCACCGGAAATGGTCTGGATCGGGCTGTCGATAACTTGCTCGGCGCCCACTTCCTGCAACGCCGACAAGGCTGCCGCGCGGTCTACGCCGGGCACCAGGCGCAAGAAGCGCAGTACCGACAGCGGCAGCGTGGCATCGACCTGGATTTTTTGCGGCATGTAGCCAATGCGCAATTTCGGCTTGCGCCATACCGTGCCGCGGTGCGGCTTGAGCAGGCCGAGCACGGCGCGCACCAGGGTGGTCTTGCCCGCCCCGTTCGGGCCGATCAGGGTGACGATCTGGCCGGGTGCGACCGACAGGTCGATGCTGTCGAGCACCGCCTCGCCGCCGAAGGTGACGCCGACCTGCTCCAGGCGGATCAGTGCATCGCTCATGCCGCGCTCCGGCAATTGCTGCACAGGCCGACCACTTCCACAGTCTGTGTCTCGACCGTGAAGCCCACGCCCTTGGCGCTGCTGATGATGGCTTCGCTGATGCTGTCCTGTTCCAGCTCGATGGCCACATGGCATGCCCTGCAGATCAGGAACTGGCCTTGGTGCAGGTGTTCCGGGTGGCTGCAGCCGATGAAGGCGTTGAGCGAGGCGATGCGGTGCACCAGGCCGTTTTCCAGCAGGAAGTCCAGAGCGCGGTATACCGTGGGTGGCGCAGCGCGGCGGCCGTCCTGCTCACTGAGCACGGCGAGGATGTCGTAAGCGCCCAGCGGCTTGTGGCTCTGCCACACCAGTTCCAGCACCCGACGGCGCAGCGCGGTCAGGCGCAGGCCCTGGCGGGTGCACAAGGCGTCGGCTTCAGCCAGTGCGTTGTGCACGCAATGGGAGTGATCGTGAGGGCGGTTGGCCAGCGGCGTGATGGACATGGGCAGCGACGGTTCTGGATAGAGACGTTATTATGTTACCTGTTTCTGATGACTCGAGTATTCACCGTGTCCCGATTCCTAGTCCTTTTTGTCGCTTTCATCGCATTTTCCGCCCAGGCCGACGTGCGCGTGCTGACCAGCATCAAACCCCTGCAGCAGATTGCCGCCGCCGTGCAGGACGGTGTTGGCAACCCTGAGGTATTGCTGCCGCCGGGCGCTTCGCCGCACCACTACGCGCTGCGCCCGTCTGACGTACGGCGGGTGGGCGACGCCGACCTGCTGTACTGGATCGGCCCGGACATGGAGGGCTTTTTGCCGCGGGTGCTGGGTAGCCGCAGCAGGACCACGGTAGCCGTGCAGTCGCTGTCGGGCATGAAGTTGCGCCACTTTGGCGAGGACAGCCAGTCGCATGAGGAAGACGACCACGACGACCATGATCATGACCACCGTCCGGGCAGCCTGGATGCGCACCTGTGGCTATCGTCGGTCAACGCGCGGGTGATTGCGGCAAAAATGGCGGCTGACCTGGCGCAAGTCGATCCGGCCAATGCGCCGCGTTATCAGAGCAACCTGAAGGCCTTCGACGAACGCCTGGACGCGCTGGATGGGCGGATCAAGGCGCGGGTGGCTGGCATTGCCGGCAAGCCGTACTTCGTGTTTCACGAAGCGTTCGACTATTTCGAGGCGGAGTATGGCCTGAAGCATACCGGCGTGTTCAGCGTGGCTTCGGAGGTGCAGCCGGGCGCGCAACATGTGGCTGCGATGCGCAAGCGCCTGCAGGAGGTCGGCAAGACCTGTGTGTTCAGCGAACCGCCACTGCGGCCGCGGCTGGCCGAGACCTTGACCGCCGGGCTGCCGGTGCGCCTGGCCGAGCTGGATGCACTGGGTGGTACCGACCCGGTGGATGGCAAAGGCTATGAGCGCTTGCTGGAGAAGCTGGGTGGCGACCTGGTTGGGTGCCTGGAACAGTTGTAGACCTGTACCGGCCTCTTCGCGGGCACGCCCGCTCCCACAGATTTGTGTTATCCCTGTGGGAGCGGGCATGCCCGCGAAGAAGCAGACGCGGTCTAGAGGGCAAACGGCAGGTGCAAGGCCACCTGCTGACGCTGCGCCAAACGCACTTCGAACTCGCTCGGGTCGTGGATCATCACATCCATCCCGGCAAACGATTCCGCTGCAATCAGGCGCGACAGCCAGAAGCGCACGCAGCCTACCCGCAACATCTCCGGCCACAGCTCGGCTTCGGCGGCGGTGAACGGCCGCAGCGCCGCATAGGCCGCCAGCAATGCCTGGGCACGTGGCACATCGATCGCGCCGTGTTCATCCAGGCACCAGTCGTTCACGGTGATGGCGATGTCATACAGCATCGGCCCGGAACAGGCATTGTAGAAGTCGATCACACCGGTCAGGTGGGTGCCTTCGAACATCACGTTGTCGCGGAACAGGTCGGCATGCAGGTTGGCCCGTGGAAGGGCCAGGATCTGCGCCTTGTGCGCGCTGATTTCATCCAGTGCCGGCTGCAGCAGCGCGGCTTGCTCGGCGGTGAGGCGCGGCAGCAGCTCGGCACCCGAGGCCAGCATCCAGTCCAGGCCGCGGTCGGTGCGGCGCTCGATGATGTGCTCGCGGGTAGCCAGGTGAATGTGTGCCAGTAATTCGCCAACCTGTGCGCAGTGCTGGGCGTTCGGTGCCTTGATGTGCTTGCCCGACAGCCGTGGCTGCAGCAGCGCCGGCTTGCCGCACAGCTCGCGCAGGCCGTTGCCGTCGCGGTCACGTATTGCATAGGGCACCGGCATGTCGGCAGCGTGCAGGGTGTCGAGCAGCTCGATGAAGAACGGCATGTCCTCGCTGGGCCCGCGCTCGATCAGCGTCAGGACGAACTCCCCCTGTTCGAGGCTGACGAAGAAATTGCTGTTCTCGGTGCCGGCGGCGATGCCCTGGAAATCGAGCAGACGACCCAGCGCGTACGGCGCCAGAAAGGTTTCCAGCTCAGGCCGGGTCACGGGGGTGAAAACTGACATGATGAAAATTTGCCCATACGGGCACTTCCGCCGGGAAGTGCCGGGTTGATGTGAACGGTGCGCGTCAGATTACCACTCGAAGATCTTCCAGGACGGAATCAGCATGTCCGGCTGGTCGGATCGAATGAAATTGCCATCAGAGCCATCGGCGCGTACCAGGAAATAAGGCTTGCCGTTTTTCGGCGTGATCTTGATCGCATACAGGAACCCGTTCTGCCGGTACTCCTGGATGGTTTTGTCGCCTTCCGTGCGAATGGTCACCTCGGGATCGGCCGAGGGGGCGTCGTCCGCCGCCAGGGTGACGACAGGCATGGTTGCCAACAGACCGAGCAGTAACAGGCGATTGAGTGTACGCATGATAACCTTGTCCCTTTGTCGTCAATGATTCTGGCTATTCTAGCGCCGGACCCGTCGAAAAGGTTGATTCTGCTCATGAGCCAAGCGCCCCTCGTCCTGGTGGACGGTTCCTCCTACCTGTACCGCGCCTTCCACGCGCTGCCGCCGCTGACCACCTCCAAGGGCATGCCGACCGGTGCGGTGAAGGGGGTGCTGAACATGCTCAAGAGCCTGCGCAAGCAATACCCCGACAGCCTGTTCGCGGTGGTATTCGACGCCAAGGGCGGTACCTTCCGCGATGCCATGTTCGCCGAATACAAGGCCAACCGCCCGAGCATGCCGGACGACCTGCGGGTGCAGATCGAGCCGCTGCACGCCAGCGTCAAGGCGCTGGGCTACCCGCTGCTGTGTGTCGAAGGGGTCGAGGCCGACGACGTGATTGGCACCCTGGCGCGCAGCAGTGCAGCACTGGGCCGGCCGGTCATCATCTCGACCGGCGACAAGGACATGGCGCAGCTGGTGGACGGGCACATTACCTTGGTCAACACCATGACCGGAAGCGTGCTGGACGTGGCCGGCGTGCATGAGAAGTTTGGCGTCGGCCCGGAACACATCATCGACTTCCTGGCGCTGATGGGCGACAAGGTCGACAACATCCCCGGCGTGCCGGGTGTGGGCGAAAAAACCGCAGTGGGCCTGCTGACCGGCATCGGCGGCGGCCTTAGCGACTTGTACGCCAACCTGGACAAGGTCCCGACGCTGGCCATTCGCGGCGCCAAGACCCTGCCGGCCAAGCTGGAAGAGCATCGCGACGCCGCGTTCCTGTCTTATGAGCTGGCGACCATCAAGGTCGATGTGCCCCTGGACATCGAAGTGGATGCCCTGGTGTGCGGCGAGCCGGACCGGGAAGCGTTGCTGGCGCTGTATACCGAGATGGAGTTCAAGAGCTGGGTTGCCGAGGTACAGCGTGACGCGGCCAAGGCCGGTGACGACATCGCGCCGCTGGCTGAGCCGGCGGCGAAGGTCGAGCCCAGGTATGAAACCATCCTCGACCAGGCCCGTTTCGACTTCTGGCTGGAGAAGCTGCGCCAGGCACCACTGTTCGCCTTCGACACCGAAACCACCAGCCTGGACGCCCAGCAGGCGCAGCTGGTCGGCCTGTCGTTCGCCGTCGAGCCGCATGAAGCGGCCTATGTGCCGCTGGCCCACGACTATGAGGGGGCGCCGGTTCAACTGGACCGCGCTGCCGTGCTGCTGGCGCTGAAGCCGCTGCTGGAAGACCCGGCCAAGGCCAAGGTCGGGCAGAACGCCAAGTACGATATCAACATCCTCGCCAACGGCTCCCCCGCCATCGAAATGCGCGGCGTGGCCTACGACACCATGCTCGAGTCGTACGTGCTGAACTCCACCGCCACCCGTCACGACATGGACAGCCTGGCGCAGAAGTACCTCGACCACACCACCATTGCCTTCGAGGACATCGCCGGCAAGGGCGCCAAGCAGCTCACCTTCAACCAGATCCACCTGGACAAGGCCGGCCCCTACGCCGCCGAAGACGCCGACATCACCCTGCGCCTGCACCAGGCCCTGCAGGCGCGCCTGGCGCAGACGCCGAGCGTGCAACCGGTGCTGATGGACATCGAGATGCCGCTGGTGCCGGTGCTGGCCAGGATCGAGCGCCAGGGTGCGCTGGTCGATGCCGCGCTGCTGCAGGTGCAGAGCGGTGAGCTGGGGGAGAAGATGGCGGAGCTGGAGCAGCGCGCTTATGAGCTGGCCGGTGAGGCGTTCAACCTTGGCTCGCCCAAGCAACTGGGCGCGATCCTCTACGACAAGCTGGGCATGCCGGTACTGAGCAAGACCACCAAGGGCCAGCCATCCACCGCAGAAGCGGTGCTCGACGAACTGGCCGAGCAAGGCTATCCGTTGCCTGAGGTACTGATGCAGTACCGCAGCCTGAGCAAGCTCAAGAGCACCTACACCGACAAGCTGCCGGGGCAGATCAACCCGCGCACCGGGCGTATCCACACCTCCTACCAGCAGGCGGTGGCGGCCACCGGCCGGCTGTCGTCGAGCGACCCGAACCTGCAGAACATCCCGATCCGTACCGCCGAAGGCAGGCGCATCCGCCAGGCCTTCATTGCCAGCCCGGGCTACAAGCTGCTGGCGGCGGACTACTCGCAGATCGAGTTGCGCATCATGGCTCACCTGGCCAAGGACGAAGGCTTGCTGCATGCCTTCCGTAACGATCTGGACGTGCACCGTGCCACGGCGGCGGAAGTATTCGGCGTAGCGCTGGAAGACGTCACCACCGACCAGCGCCGCAGTGCCAAGGCCATCAACTTCGGCCTGATCTACGGCATGAGCGCCTTTGGCCTGGCCAAGCAGATCGGCGTCGATCGCAAGCAGTCGCAGGATTATATCGACCGCTATTTCGCCCGCTACCCGGGCGTGCTGGCCTACATGGAGCGCACCCGCGCCCAGGCGGCAGAGCAAGGCTTTGTCGAAACCCTGTTCGGCCGCCGCCTGTACTTGCCGGATATCAATGCCAAGAACCCGGCCTTGCGCAAAGGCGCCGAACGTACGGCGATCAACGCGCCAATGCAGGGCACTGCGGCCGACATCATCAAGCGGGCCATGGTCAATGTGGATAACTGGCTGAGCGAGAGCGGGCTGGATGCCCGGGTGATTCTGCAGGTACACGACGAACTGGTGCTTGAAGTGCGCGAGGACCTGGTAGAGCAGGTGAAAGATGAAATTCGCCAGCACATGAGCAAGGCCGCGCAACTGGATGTGCCGCTGCTGGTCGAGGCAGGAATTGGTGCGAATTGGGACGAAGCTCACTGATCGGGCCGGGAAAGCTGTGTAGGATCCGTGACGTAGGGATGCGGATCCTGCACGGCTCAGTGCCAGTGGTGCTGAGGTTTCGTGAAACTATCGCAAATAGTTTTCAGGGCGCTGGAACTAAACCGGTGAAGCGGAACTCAGAGTAACTGAATGGCTGGTGAAGCCTTTCGATGCTCCTATGTTGTGTTAAGTGTTGGCAGATATCTGGACCCCGCCCTAGCGGTCCGGACTTGGACCCCGAACTTCCCCCTCCCCATACGAAGTCCGGGGTTTTTTTTGCCCGGAATTTGGCTTGAGTCTGGTGAAGAACACGGAGGGAGCGGGCGTGCCCGCGAACCTGGGCGAAGCCCAGGCCATGCTCCGCGCTGGATTCTTCGCGGGCACGCCCGCTCCCACAGTAACGTCCCCCGGGGGGGACGATGCAGGCCTCAGGCTACTGGCTTGTCTTCCAGCTCCATCCAGTCCGCCAGCACTCGGTAGGCCTCCTCCACGCCCAGGCGCTTGGGCGCCGAGAACAGCTGGATGGTCACGCCATCGCCCCAGCCCTTGCGGATTTCCGACTGCACCTTGAGCAGGGTGTTCTTGCCCGCGCCGTGGGTCAGCTTGTCGGCCTTGGTCAGCAGGATGTGCATCGGCATGCTGCTGGCCTTGGCCCAGTCGAGCATCATCTTGTCGAAGTCGGTCATCGGGTGGCGCACGTCCATCATCAGGATCACGCCACGCAGGCACTCCCGGCTGCCCAGGTAGGCTTCCAGGTGTTTCTGCCAGTGCTGCTTGAGCGGAATCGGGACTTTTGCATAACCGTAGCCCGGCAGGTCGACCAAACGCCGTTCATCGTCCAGACTGAAGAAATTCAACAGCTGGGTGCGCCCGGGGGTTTTCGAGGTGCGCGCCAGGCTGGCATGAGTCAGGGTGTTGAGGGCGCTGGATTTGCCGGCGTTGGAGCGGCCGGCGAAAGCCACCTCGTAACCCTGGTCGTCCGGGCATTGTTCGACCTTGGCAGCGCTGAGGGCGAATTTGGCTTTCTGGCAGAGGCCGAGGATGGGGTTCTTGACTTGCATGGGATATCCGATGTGGGTGTTGCCTGACTCTTTGGGCCCGAGCCTGGCAAGCGGTGTCGTTTCCGTTTGGATGGCGGAAGTATATAATGCCCCAGTTTTTGTGTGCTCATTCTCCCGGCGAAGGAGAACGGGCATGGGGTGTCGAACAATAGCTCGCGCAACAGAACGCAGCGCGGCCCCCAACCCTGAAGGTCGTTCCGCATGGCGAAATGGCTGCTTGCTGTCGGTATGTTCCTGCCGTTTTACAGCGCACAGGCTACACAGGATCCCGAGGTGTTGTACAACCGCACGTGTGCGGCCTGTCACGCCGGGCAGTTGCCACAGGCACCCAGGCAGGGTGACCGGGCAGCATGGGAGCCAAGGCTGGCGCAAGGCATGGATGTACTGGTGAAGCACGTGACCCAGGGTTTCAAGGCTATGCCGCCGCGTGGATTGTGCATGGACTGCAGTGCCGAGGACTACCGTTTGGTCATCCTTTGGATGAGTGGCAGTCCCGATACATAACATTTCACCCTTAGCCGTGTTGGATTAGCTGATGAACAAACTAGTCGTGAGTCTGCTGTTGACCCTGGGTGTCGCAGGTGCGGCCACTGCTGCGCAACCCGTCAAAGGCGATGCCGCCGCCGGCCAGGCCAAGACGGCCGTCTGTGGCGCCTGCCACAACCCCGACGGCAACAGCCTGGCACCGAACTTCCCGAAACTGGCCGGCCAAGGCCAGCGCTACCTCGAAAAACAGCTGCACGATATCAAGTCGGGCAAGCGAACCGTGCTGGAAATGACCGGCATGCTGGCCGCGTTCAGCGACCAGGACCTGGCCGATATCGCCGCCTACTTCTCCAGCCAGAAAGGCAGCGTGGGCGCCGCCGATCCCAAGCTGGTCGAACGTGGCCGGGCGCTGTTCAACGGTGGTGACCTGGAAAAAGGCATGCCTGCCTGCACTGGCTGCCACTCGCCGAACGGCGCGGGTATCGCCCTGGCCGGCTTCCCGCACCTGGGCGGGCAGCACGCGCAGTATGTGACCAAGCAGCTCACCGACTTCCGCGAAGGCAACCGCACCAACGATGGCGATGCCATGACCATGCGCACCATCGCCGGCAAGCTGAGCAACCACGACATCGAGGCGCTGGCCAGCTACATCCAGGGGCTGCATTAACTTTCAGTTAATGTTGCAGGCCAATGATTAAAGGGCGGCCGGACCGCCCTTTTTTCCGTCCGCAGCCGTTACACTACAGAACTCGGCCCCTTCCCGGCCTGTCTCAGTGCAGGTCGCGTCGTGGCGACCAATGACTGCCCAGGAGTAAAGCATGCGTAAACTGATCCTCAGCGCCGCGCTGGTCGCTGCCAGCGTACTCGGTATGACTGCCGTCCAGGCCGCCGAGCCTGTCGCCGGCAAGGAATACCTCGAGCTGAGCAACCCTGTTCCGGTTTCCGTGCCTGGCAAGATCGAAGTGGTCGAGCTGTTCTGGTATGGGTGCCCACACTGCTACCACTTCGAGCCGACCATCAACCCGTGGGTCGAGAAACTGCCCAAGGATGTCAACTTCAAGCGCGTGCCAGCCATGTTCGGTGGCCCGTGGGATGCCCATGGCCAGATGTTCCTGACCCTTGAAGCCATGGGCGTCGAGCAGAAGGTGCACGCCGCAGTGTTCGATGCCATCCAGAACCAGCGCAAGCGCCTGACCGACCCGCAGGACATGGCCGATTTCCTCGCCACCCAGGGCGTGGACAAGGACAAGTTCCTCGCCACCTTCAACTCGTTCGCCATCAAAGGCCAGGTCAACCAGGCCAAGGAACTGGCGAAGAAGTACGAGATCACCGGCGTACCGAGCATGGTGGTCAACGGCAAGTACCGCTTCGACCTGGGTACCGCCGGCGGGCCTGAAGGCGTGCTGAACGTTGCCGACCAACTGATCGCCAAGGAGCGCGCCGCTAAGTAAGCGGCGTTGCCCATGCGCCGCTTCAGAACCGCGCGTGGCATTGGCCTGCACCAGCCGCAGGTCAACGAACATCACCTGCAGGCCCCTGGCCTGCCCGAGGATGGTCGCCTGCGGCTGCTCAGCTTCAATATCCAGGTGGGCATCAGCACCGAGCGCTACCGGCATTACCTGACCCGCAGCTGGCAGCACCTGCTGCCGCACAACGGGCGTGCAGGCAACCTGCAGAAAATTGGCCAACTATTGGGCGACTTCGACCTGGTGGCCTTGCAGGAGGCCGATGGCGGCAGCCTGCGCTCGGGCTACGTCAACCAGGTCGAGCACCTGGCCCATCTCGGCGCTTTCCCCTACTGGTACCAGCAGCTCAACCGCAACCTCGGCCGGTTTGCCCAGCACAGCAATGGCGTGCTCAGCCGCCTGAAGCCGCAGTTGCTCGAGGACCACCCGTTGCCTGGCCCGGCTGGGCGTGGCGCGATCCTGGTGCGTTTTGGCGAGGGTGAAGATGCGCTGATCGTGGTGATGATGCACCTGGCCCTCGGCGCCAAGACCCGCGCCCTGCAGCTGGGCTACATCCGCGAGCTGATTGGCGGCTACCGCCACCAGGTGCTGATGGGTGACATGAATACCCATGCTACCGACCTGCTGCAGCACTCACCGTTGCGCGACCTGGGCCTGATTGCCCCGCAAGTCGAGGCCACCTTCCCCAGCTGGCGCCCACAGCGTTGCCTGGACCACATCCTGCTCAGCCCAAGCCTCACGCTGGAGCGTGTCGAGGTGCTGGCGCAGCCAATTTCCGACCACCTTCCCGTTGCTGTCGAGATTCGATTGCCTGATGCATTGACTGTGGATACGCTGCCGGTCCTGAGCTAATTGCCATCACCGTTTGCGGACCCGGGCATGACTGAAGACGCTGAGCGCTGGAAAGAGAAGTACCTGAAAAGCATCGAGCAGCAGGAAAAGCTCGAGCGCCGTTGGGACGCCCGTCTCGACCTGCTGCGCCGCGGCCTGGTACGCAGCACCCTGGCTGCCGAAGGCAGCGACAAGGTGGTGGACGAGTGCATGAAGGAAATGCGCGAGGTCATCCGCAGCGACAACATGGATGCCGGCCTTGCCGGGCTGATTCCGCGCCTTGAGAAAGCGGTGCTGGACTCCGAGCACCGCCGGGAAACCCGCATGAATCAGGTCAGCGATGCGCTGGCCGCACTGGTCGCTCAACTGCAAGGCCTGCCGCTGCCAAGCGATGTATCGCGGCCGTTGAAAAAACTGGCGAAGAAGATCGACGGCGGCGTGGCCCAGTCCCGCGACCTGCCGCCGTTGCTGGGTGAGTTGAGTGGTTTGCAGGGCCGCGCGCTCTCAGCGCTGGGCAAGTCGGAAGAAGACGCCCGACCCGGGTTCTTGCAGCGGTTGTTCGGCAGCCGCGAAGATGACGCGCAAGGCCAGCCAGCCCTTGTGTCACTGCCTGTTACCGAAGCGCAGCCCTTGGCGGCGCCGGGCAGGGTCGATGCCGACGACCTGGACGCGCTGCAGCCGCTGCCAGCTGCTTCAGCTTCTGTTGTCGAGGTGCCCGCCGCGCCCACACCCGAGCTGGAGGCTGCTGGACCGGCGTTGATCGAAACGGCCGAACTGGCGCCAGCCCCGGAAGCTGCCGCCAGCGAGCCGCCGGCTGCAGCAGAACCGGCACAAACCCTCGAGGAAAGCTTCGGCGAAGACGGCCCCTATGCCCTGCCCTACGCGGTAGAGCCGCCTTACAGCCAGGTCGCCGCGCACATCGAGCATACCCTGATCGGTCTGCTCGATGACCTCAGCCTGCCGGAGCGGCACAAGGCCCAGGCACTGAATATGCGCGAGCGGGTGGCCCGCGGCTTGAACTGGTATGAGCTGATCCCGGTGCTGGACGACCTGGCGGTGCTCATGCTGGCGATCACTGACAGCGGCCAGCACGAATTCGAAACCTACCTGCAGCAGCTCAACGAACGCCTGGAAGGTTTCCAGAGCCACCTGCACGAGGCTAGCGCCGGTCATGCCGACAACAGCTCGGCCGCCCGCGAGCTGGATACCCAGTTGCGTGAGCACGTCGATGGGCTGCAGAGCAGTGTGCAAGGTGCCGCCGATGTGGACAGCCTCAAGCACATTCTGGAAAACCGCCTGGAAGGCCTGCTGGTGACCATGGACGAGCACAAGCACGAGCGCGATCGCCGCGAGCAGGAGCTGGCGGGGCGCCTGCAAGGGCTGTCGGAACGGGTGGCGAACATGGAGCAGGAGGCACTCGGCTACCGCGAGCACCTGGAAGAGCAGCGCCAGAAGGCCCTGCTCGATCCCCTTACCGGCCTGCCCAACCGTGCGGCGTGGAGCGAGCGGGTCGAGCGGGAGATACTCGAATGGCAGGCGCACGGCGGTCATCTGGCGATGGCGATCCTCGATCTGGACCATTTCAAGCGCATCAACGACGGCTATGGGCACCTGGCCGGGGACAAGGTACTGAAGATCGTCGCCGACCAGTTGCGCAAGCGCCTGCGCAGCCGTGATTTCATCGCCCGCTTTGGCGGCGAGGAGTTTGTCCTGTTGCTGCCGCAGACCTCCCCGGCCGTCGCCGCCCAGATGGCCGAGGCGCTGCGGGCCGCGGTCGAGGCATGCCCGTTCCACTTCAAGGGCGAACGGGTGGTGATCACCACGTCCATCGGCCTGGGTGCATTCCGTCCTGGCGAGCGCGGTGACCAGGTGCTCAAGCGCGCCGACGCGGCGCTGTACCGGGCCAAGGAACTGGGGCGCAATCGTGTCGAGCAGGGGTAGATAGTTACCGCGCTCCTGGTGGGGTGTGGATCGAAACTGGCAGGCCTGGTCAGCAGGTGGCTGGCCTTCGTCGATCCACACAAGGAACAGGAACATGAAAATTCGAGCATGGTACGTGCCGCTCATGATCGGGCTGGCTTTCCAGGCCAGCGCCCACGCCAAGCAAACCATCCTGACAGCGCACATCGCTGCGGACGGCACGCTGGTGCAGCAGTCCCCGCAATGGATCAGCAGTATCGAACTGCAGGCACAGCCCAACTACTTCAACCAGTACAAGATGCTGCTCAAGCCTTCTGCCGTATCAGGTAACCCTCGTTTCTGTGTGGCTTCACCCATCGATGTCAGTAGCTATGAGCGGCAACTGCATGGCCAAGCCAAGGTCATCGGTGCTCCGCTATCCAGCCACGTGACCGTCATGACCCAGTTGGTGGATGTGGAAAGCGCAAGCGGCGACAACGCGCTGGAGTTCATGCTGATGTGCAGCCGCTGAATCGCGGCAAGCACGGCTGTTGGGGAGCACGTTATACTGTAGCGCTCATTCGCTGAGGCCATTGACGTGCTTTCCACGCTTAAGAAAACCCTGATTTCCTTCCTGCTGTTGTCTGTTGCCGGTTGCTCGACGGGCCTGCGCATCGACCGTAGCCACCCTTCGGCCAATCAGGACAACCGCATCCAGTTCGTTGTCCTGCACTACACCAATGCTTCGCTGGAGCGTTCCCTGGCGTTGCTCACCCATGGCGAAGTCAGCAGCCATTATCTGATTGGTGATGGCCCGGCGACGGTGTACCAGCTGGTGGATGAAAGCCGCCGCGCCTGGCATGCCGGTGATAGCCAGTGGCAGGGGCGGACCTGGCTGAACTCTTCCTCCATCGGGATCGAAATCGTCAACCCGGGCTTCACCGACACGCCGAATGGCCGGGTCTGGCACCCGTACAGCGAAGCGCAGGTCCAGGCGCTGATCGCGCTGCTCAAGGACATCGTCAAACGTAACAACATAGAGCCACGGCACATCATTGGCCACAGCGACATCGCGCCACTGCGCAAGCTGGACCCTGGGCCACTGTTCCCGTGGAAGCGCCTGGCCGACGCCGGCTTGGGGATCTGGCCGGATGCCAACGCCGTGGCACGGCAGCAGGCCTATTTCAGCGTCAACCCGCCGAGCGTTGGCTGGTATCAGCAGGAGCTGGCGCGGTTTGGTTATTCGATCGAGCAGACCGGGGTACTGGATGTTGCCACCCGCCATGTGATCGCCGCGTTCCAGATGCGTTTCCGCCCGCAGCGTTTCGATGGCATGCCGGATGCGCAGACGGCGGCGATGCTGCAGGTGCTCAACCGGATGCGTTGAGCCGTCAGCGAGGCTCTGTGGGAGCGGGCGTGCCCGCGAAGAAGTAAACGCGGTGGCTGGCACCGGCTACGCCGGTGTTCGCGGGCGCGCCCGCTCCCACAGGGTCCGTGTCGCGCTTGCATACCGAGTTCTCTGCGCGAAAGCGCAGCCTTGGGAGGTGGCCAATATCCCGACAAGGAAACGAAGCGCCCAACGGCGAAGGTGATTCCTGATCCAGTTGCTATACCTTAGTTATCAACTGGATGCCTTCGATGTCAGCTCTCATCGCCTTGCTGCGCCAAATTTTTTACCATCCCTGGATGCTGGCCACATTGGCAGCACTGGCCAGCGCGGCACTGTTGCTCTCTGCCAGCATCGGCATTGCCCTGCAACAGATGAAGCAAAGCGAGAGTGCACAGATGAATGCCCAGGGCGAACGCTTTCTCGAGCGCCTCGAGCAGGTGTTCGGCCAGTTGCGTGAAGGGGTCGACCTGCTGCAGGCGCAGCCCTTGCGCGGCTGTGGCCCGGCGATGCTGACGGCATTGCAGCAGGTAGGCCTGAGTTCACGCTTCATTTATGAAGCTGCCTACGTGGACGGTGATGTCGTGTGCTCCAACCGCGGTGATGAGCGCGCGTTCGAGCCCTTGCGCGCCCCCGATATCCAGGGGCCGACCTACAGCTACTGGCTGAACACCACGACCGAACCGAACGAGAACCTGGCCGCGCTGATGCTGGGGCGGGGCAAGTTCGTGGTGTCCACCTCCCGCGGGCACCTGACCGATGTGGTCGACTTGCCGCCGGGCGGTAGCCTGGTGGTGGTGCTGGACAACGGCACCCGGGCGATTCCCGTGCTGGGCCCGCCGCAGGTATGGCCGCCGCCCTCGGCCTGGTCGACCAGCCACAAGTCGCTGCTCGAGCTCAGCGACCGACTGATCTATCGCATGCCAACCAAGTCGCCGGATTACCAGCTGGTGCTGATCGCCCCCCGGGCGAGTCTGCCGTTGAGGATGAACGGCATGCTCTGGCTGCTGTTCCCCGGCAGTGTGCTGGCAGCCTGCTGCATCGGCTGGCTGGTGCTGCAACTGATCCTGCAGCGGCGCTCGATGAGCTCGGAACTGCAGAATGCCTTGCGCCGCGGCGAGCTGCAGGTGCTCTACCAGCCGATCTTCGAGCTCGACAGCCGGCGCTGTGTGGGGGCCGAGGCCCTGGTGCGCTGGCGCCGCCCGGATGGCACCCTGACCAGTCCGGACCTGTTCATTCCGCTGGCGGAGAACACCGGGCAGATTCGCCAGATCACCGACTTTGTCCTGCAGCGTGTGCTGGAGCAACTCGGGCAACTGCTGCGTTCGCACCCCAACTTGTACATTTCGGTGAACCTGGCGGCTTGCGATGTAATGGTGCCGCGCATTGGCCGGGTGGCGGCGCGCCTGCTGGCGTTGCACCGGGTGGCGGCCAGCCAGATTGCCTTCGAAGTGACCGAACGCGGGCTGATCGACGTGGTGGTGGCCCGCGACAACCTGCAGGCGCTGCGCGCGGTGGGGCATCAGGTGCTGATCGATGACTTTGGTACGGGCTATTGCAGCCTGGCCTACCTGCAGACCCTGCCAGTTGACTGCCTGAAGATCGACAAGGCCTTTATCGATGCCTTGGGGCACGACGCCGCCAGCAGCGGTGTTGCCCCGCATATCATCCGCATGGCTCATGACCTGCACCTGCGGGTGATTGCCGAAGGCATCGAGTGTGAAGACCAGGCGGTGCTGCTGAACAGCGAAGGCGTCAATTATGGCCAGGGTTGGCTGTTTGCGCGGCCACTGAATGCCCGGCAGTTTGCCGAACTGGTGACCCGCGGACAGCTGCCGCGGCGGGTTGAGCATTGAGTGATCCTGCACTGGCCTCATCGCCGGCAAGCCAGCTCCCACAGGTATTGCAATGGCCTCAGGTGCGGTGCTATCCCTGTGAGAGCTGGCTTGCCGGCGATGGGGCCGTGACAGGCAACATTCAGACCGGCAGCGCCATGTAGAACTGGGTCCCCTGCCCTGGCCGGGAAAACACGCCCATGCGCCCGCCATGCAGCTGAACGATCTCTTTACACAATGCCAGCCCCAGCCCCGCGCCGCCTTTCTTGCGCCCTACCTGGACAAAGGGTTCGAAGATGCGGCCTTGTTGCCCGTAGGCAATGCCCTCGCCGTTATCTTCGACACTGATGATCACCCGTTCCGCATGCCGTCGTGCGTGCAGGCGGATACGCCCGCCGCTGGCGGTATGGCGGATGGCATTGTGCAACAGGTTGTCCAGCACCCGGTCCAGCTGGGCGACATCGGCCTGGATACGCGGCAGCGGCGGCTCCAGCTCGGTGATCAACTCGATCTGCTTGTGCGCCGCCGGTTCGGCAAAGCGCTGTTGTGCACGCTCCAGCAGCTCGTCGATGGCACACGGGGCCAGGTCGAGCTTCTGCATTCCGCTCTGGTAGCGGCTGAAGTTGAGCAAGTCGTTGATCAACTGGGTCAGGCGCTGCATTTCCTCGCCGATGGTTTCCAGCAGGTCATGCTCGCGTGCCTCGGGGGGGAACCTGAGCCGCTCGCGCAACAGGCCGAAGGCCATGTGCATCCCGGTCACCGGGGTACGCAGCTCGTGGGAAGCGCGCAGCACGAACTCGCTGCGCACGCGTTCGAAGGCTCGCTGCTCGGTGACATCGTGCAGCACCATCACCGCACCAAGGATCGGGCCTTGGGGATGGCTGACCGGGGTCAGGCTGTAGGCGAGCAGGCGCGTTTCGTCATCGACCTCAATGCTCAGGTCGTCCGGCTGGCGGTCCAGGTTGCCGCCGCGCAGCACCTGGCGTAGCTGCTGTTCCAGCTCCGGGCGCTGCAGGGCTTCGGCCAGGCTGCTGCCGACACGGCTGTCGGTCCAGCCCAGCTGGCGCTGCGCCACTGGGTTGAGGTGCTCCAGGCGGCCTTGGCGGTTAATGATCAGCAGGCCATCGTCAATGCTGTCCAATACTGCCTGCAAGCGTTGCTGGCCGGCCAGCAGCTCGTCGACGTTGGTGGCCTGGTGCTTGCGCAACGCTTCTGCCATCAAGCCGAAGCGGCGGGTCAGCTGGTTCAGTTCGGTGGCCTGGGTGACCGGCAGGGTTACGTCGAAATTGCCCTTGCCAAGTTGGTCGGCCGCCTGGGCCAAGGCTTCGATCGGCTGGCCGAAGCGCCGGGCGATGTTGTGCGCGGTAATGAAGCCCAGGACCAGCACCACCAGGCCCATCAGGCCAAGTATGCCGCTGACCAGCAGGGCGTGGTCGCGAGTGTGCTCCTCACTGCGGGTGATGTGTTCCAGGGCCTCCTTGTGCGATTCGATCAGGTCGGTGCGCACCTGGTTGAACGCGGCGCCCAGAGGCTGCTCCACGCCCATGCTACGGGCCGGCGCCGGGCTGTCGCGGTAGGCCTGGAGGAAGGCCTGGTAATTGCTGCTGGCCTTGCTGAAGCCCGTGCGCTCGCCGCCTTGTTCCAGCCCTTGGTCGAGCAGCACCTGAAAGTTGTCCTGCAGCAGCCGCAGGCTCTCCGGGGCGGTGTCTTCATCAAGGATCAGGGTCAGCTGTTCGCCAAGGTTCTGGCGCAACTTCAGCCCTACCTCCAGGGCGTGGGTGGTCTCGCGCACCAGCCGCTGCTGCACCGTGGCCATCTGCAGTACGCTGACCAGGCCCAGCAACAGCCCGAGCAGGGCCACCGTGACCAGCGCCGAAATGCTGAGAAAAAGCCGCGTGCGCAGCTTCATGGGCGGCCACCTCACAGGTTGTACTGCTTGCGTTTGCGGTACAGGGTGGAGGCATCGATCCCCAGGGTCTTGGCGGCCTGGTCCAAGGTGTCGCTGGCGGCCAGCACCGCACCGATATGGGCGCGTTCCAGTTCATCCAGGCTCAGTGCGGCGCCGACACGCGGGGCGTTGCTCGCCGGCTGCTCGCCCATGCCCAGGTGGCTGATTTCCACACGCTCCTGCGGGCAGATGATGCTGGCCCGCTCCACCACGTTGCGTAATTCCCGGATATTGCCGGGCCAGCGGTAGTTGAGCAGGGCCGTGCGGGCTTCATCGCTGAAGCCGCGGGCAGGCCGGGAGTATTCCTTGACGAAGCGGGCGAGAAAACGGTCGGCCAGGGTCAGGATGTCTTCACTGCGCTCGCGCAGCGGCGGCAGGTGCAAGGTGATGACGTTCAGGCGATACAGCAGGTCTTCGCGGAAGCGGCTTTCGCGCACCATCTCTTCGAGGTTGAGGTTGGTGGCGGCGAGGATACGCACATCGGCGCGGCGGGTGACCGGGTCACCGACGCGCTCGTATTCCTTGTCCTGGATGAAACGCAGCAGTTTGGGCTGCAAGGTCAGTGGGAAATCGCCGATTTCGTCGAGGAAAAGCGTACCCCCGTCAGCCTGGTTGACTCGCCCCAGCGTGCTTTCGCTGGCGCCGGTGAAGGCGCCGCGGGTGTGGCCGAACAACTCGCTTTCCATCAGCTCGGCGTTCAGCGATGGGCAGTTGATGGTCACGCAGGCTTTGCGCGCGCGCTTGCTCCAGCCATGGATGGCTCGGGCCAGCTCACCTTTACCGGTGCCCGACTCGCCCAGGATGAGGATGTTGGCGTCGGTGGTGGCGACCTGGCGGGCGGTTTCCAGCACCGCCATCATCGCCGGGCTGTGCGAGTCGAGGCCGTCTTTGGGCTTGCGAACCTCACCTTCCAGGGCCTCCAGGCGAGCGGAAAGCTGACGCACTTCCAGCTGCTTGGCGGTAGCCAGGCGCAGCTGGTCGGGGCTGCACGGCTTGACCAGGTAATCGGCGGCACCGGCCTGGATTGCATCCACCGCCGTGTCGATCGCCGAGTGTGCGGTGACGATCACGACTCGCATCCAGGGCGCCTGAATACGCATCTGCGCCAGCACATCGAGGCCGTTGTCTTCGCCCAGGCGCAGATCAAGGAAGCACAGGTCGAATACCTGCCGCTGCAGCAGGGTTTCGGCTTGGGCGGCGCTGTTGGCCGTGGCCACGCTATAGCCTTCATCCTCCAGGCAGTAGCGGAAGGTGCGCAGGATCGCGGACTCGTCATCCACCAGCAGAATGCGGCCTTGGTTGTCCTGGGCTGATTCCATGTCCTGCGCTCCTTTGGGAAAGATCTTCATTTAGTGTGGGAAAAATCGGGCAAGTTGCATGGTCCATTGTGAAGGAACCTGTCCTTTGCATGCTAGCCAATGGCCCATCAGCGCCTGTAGGCCGTGATATCCCGATGATTTCCTTAGAGGTGCTCGGTGGCACATTGGTTGCGAGGATTTTCAGCTTTTGCTTCACAAAAGGAGGCTCTGCCATGTCCTTGTCTATCCGCGCCGCCGTGCTGACCGCCACCCTGTTGCCGGTGTTCACCCCGGTATTCGCCGACCCGGTGCAGGACGCCCGCCTGGAGGGGGCCCTGCAAACCGCCCTGTCGCTGAACCGCATGCTCGACCCGTTCCGTATCGAGGTCGAGGTGAACGGCAAGCAGGCGCGGCTTTCCGGTGAGGTGGAGAACGACGTCGAGCGCCAGTTGGCCGAGCAGGTAGCCTTGGCTACCCGTGGCATCGAACACGTGGACAACCAGCTGCGGGTCAATGCCCGGCTGGTGGAGCGCCCGCTGGCGCTGCGTGCCTACGCTCAGCGCCTGGAGGATGCCACCTTGGCCGCAGTGATCCGTGCGCGGTTGCTTTGGAGTCGCACCACCGAGAAGGCGCCTATAGAGGTACAGAGCAGCGAAGGTGTCGTGACCCTGCGCGGCAAGGTGGACAGTGCCGAGGCCAAGGAGCTGACAGGGGTGGTGGCGCGCACCACCGAGGGCGTGCACCTGGTCAACAACCTGGTCAGCCTCGATACCGCCGCCATGGCCAAGGCCCGGGAAACCCCGGTGGGGGCGCCGAGTGGGCCGCAACCGAGCGATAGCTGGATCATCGACAAGATCCAGAACAGCTACCGCTTCAGCCGCAACCTCGATGGCCTGAACCTGAAAGTGGCAAGCGAAGAAGGCCTGGTTCGGTTGTCGGGCGAGGTGGTCAGCAGCGAGCAGAAAACCATTGCCGTGGAGATCGCCCGGCAGATCATTGGCGTGCGCGGGGTGGATGCCGACCTGCTCAAGGTGGCGACCAAGGTCGAGGGTTGATCGTGCAATTCGCACGACGGCCAGCGCGGCATCGTGCAGGATACGTCCTTCCCGATCTTGCTCTGAGTTTGTAACTACATGATTTAAAAGGTTTTTTCTTCAGATAAAAGTCTGGCACGCAGGCTGCAATTACCTGTTCAGGTTTGAACAAGAATTACAGCAGGAGGAGCCGGCATGAACCGCAGATCCGTCAACCGCTCGCAGAACGCCGCACTGCCCCTGCGCCAGATGCTGTCACTCGGCCTGGCGCTGCTGCTGGCCTTGGCCGCTGGCCTCTTCTATTACAGCTGGCAGACCGCGCGCCTGGCCGAGCAAGTGGCGGCGCAGACCGCCCTGTTGACGCAGATTCAGGCAACCCGTGCCAACACCCTGATCAAAGCCGCCGACCCGCTGCCAACCGGGCAGGCCACTGGCTCACCGGCCACCGTTAATAACGTCGTACCCCAGGATCGCTGGGTGTTCTGATCGCCGACCGGACCGATTCCGAAAAAGAAAGGAGAACCACCATGCTGAGTTGGGCTATCACTTTCCTCATCATCGCCATTGTCGCCGCCGTACTGGGCTTCGGTGGTATCGCGGGCGCTGCCACGGGTATCGCGAAGATTCTGTTCATCGTCTTCCTGGTGCTGTTCGTAGCCTCTTTCTTCTTTGGACGTGGACGAGGTTGAAGATGGGCAACAAGCGTTGGACAGCCTTGGCTGCCGCCCTGTTACTGGGTGGCAGCGCGACGGCGATGGCGGCCAATGACGGCCAGGTCCGGGTCGACCAGTTGCTCGGCTCGGACCCGGAGTACCGGGAAACCTGGCAGGACACTATCAAAGGCGAGGAACGCCTGCCTGATTGGGTGGTCAACCTGACCGGCAGTGCCCAGCAGCAGATGTCCGCCGTTACCGAGGATGGCGACAAATACCTGGTCGGCCCGTTGTGCGAGGGCCAGGACAACTGCACCTATAAGCGCCTGATCGTGGCATTCAGCTGGGACAAGGACGATGCCTACGGGATGCTCGTGGAAGTACCCGAAGGTTTGCCGAGCGACAAGTCGCCCACCCGCCATGCGCAGTACCGCTGGCTGGGTGAGCCGGACGATGGCATGAAGGCAATGCTGAAGGAGCAACTTAAGCGTGACCCGAACTGGTACTGAGGGTTTGCACCCGGTACGGATGAAAAGTCATGCACTGTCACATAATAGAAGCTGAACCTTTCTATATTTCAGCCTTCTATGATGCGCCGCCCCGAGGAGGGGCTGCACATGACCAAGGGGCCGGGCTGTTCTGATTGTTGCAGGATCGGAGTGGCCTAGGGGTACAGGGAGTGCCTCCAGCAATGGGCCGGGTCAGGAAAGGCGGAATCGGAAGTTTCAGGTCGGCGGTGTCATTGGGGCACCTGGCCAGACCTGGCTTCCGAGGAGCCATGTAGGACACGTCTCTTCCCCTGCGCGATTTCCTCTCCGAGACACATTTTGTCTCGACCGTACATCAACTTTTTTTCGACCCGTGTGCTGCTTGTACAAGCGGCATTTCAGCCATTCGGATTGTCGAACAGGTCATCTTTCCTGTGCTTTTCGCCCTGCCAAATCTGCCTAAATATGGCGGTTTGGTCTTGTTCGGGATTCCGAACGTTGTAAATCAAGCACTTGCGAACCTCGCGTTTTGGTCAGAAACATTATGCGCAAGCGGCATAGGGTATGCGCTTCCGGCATTAGATTTCCCCCTTTGCCATCGCAATAGTTGCCGCCTTTTTCGCTGGCCCGAGCGCCCTGTCGCTCGCCTGCGGTGTCCTTACATGAAGTCGCCGGACGGAAGCATCTGCTGCCCGTGACCTAGCCAACGGCTCTGTTACGCGCGTTTCCGTTGGGTGCCCATGACCACTAGAACAAAGGGTAAAGACATGAAGAAGGCAAAACTGAGCCTCGCCTGGCAGATCGTCATCGGTCTGGTCCTGGGTGTTGCAATCGGCGCTCTACTGAATCATTTCAGTGCAGAAAAGGCATGGTGGATCAGCAACGTCCTCCAGCCCGCTGGTGACATCTTCATTCGCCTGATCAAGATGATCGTCGTCCCGATCGTGATTTCGTCGCTGATCGTGGGTATCGCCGGGGTTGGCGATGCGAAGAAACTGGGCAGCATCGGCCTGAAGACCATCATCTACTTCGAAGTGGTGACCACCATCGCCATTGTCGTCGGTCTGGTGTTGGCCAACCTGTTCCACCCGGGCGCCGGCATCGACATGAGCACCCTGGGTACCGTGGACATCTCCAAGTACCAGGCCACAGCGGCCGAAGTGCAGCATGAGCATGCGTTCATCGAAACCCTGCTGAACCTGATCCCGTCGAACATCTTCGCAGCGCTGATGCGTGGCGAAATGCTGCCGATCATCTTCTTCTCGGTAATGTTCGGCCTGGGCCTGTCGAGCCTGCAGGCAGAGCTGCGCGACCCGCTGGTGCGTACCTTCCAGGCGGTTTCCGAAACCATGTTCAAGGTCACCCACATGATCATGAACTACGCCCCGATCGGCGTGTTCGCCCTGATCGCCGTGACCGTTGCCAACTTCGGCTTCAGCTCGCTGCTGCCGCTGGCCAAGCTGGTGCTGCTGGTGTACTTCGCCATCGCCTTCTTCGCCTTCATGGTGCTGGGCCTGGTAGCTCGCCTGTTCGGCTTCTCGGTGATCAAGATCATGCGCATCATGAAAGATGAGCTGATCCTCGCCTACTCCACCTCCAGTTCGGAGACCGTGCTGCCGCGCGTGATCGAGAAGATGGAGAAGTACGGTGCGCCGAAGTCGATCTGCTCGTTCGTGGTTCCGACCGGCTACTCGTTCAACCTCGACGGTTCGACCCTGTACCAGAGCATCGCGGCCATCTTCATTGCCCAGCTGTACGGTATCGACCTGTCGTGGAGCCAGCAGTTGCTGCTGGTACTGACCCTGATGGTCACTTCCAAGGGTATCGCTGGTGTACCGGGTGTTTCCTTCGTGGTCCTGCTGGCCACCCTGGGCAGCGTGGGCATCCCGCTGGAAGGCCTGGCGTTCATCGCCGGTGTCGACCGTATCATGGACATGGCCCGTACCGCGCTGAACGTTGTCGGCAACGCTCTGGCAGCCCTGGTCATCGCCCGTTGGGAAGGCATGTACGACGCAGCCAAAGGCGAGAAGTACTACGCCTCGCTGATGGCCGGCAAGCAGGAAGCGGCCATGGTTGGCGAAGCTGCCAAGCGCTGAGCCTGATGTGCTGAACAAGAAGCCCCGACCTGTCGGGGCTTTTTGTTGTCTGTGCGAGTCCAGGCCGCTCGCGGCCCCTTTTCTCGATACCCTACGCTATCCCTGTGGGAGCGGGCCTGTCGAGGCGTCGAACCGCCGCGAACACCGGCGAAGCCGGTGCCATCCATCGCGTTGACTGCTTCGCGGGCACGCCCGCTCCCACAGGGGCCTGTGTGCGGCTGCCGGTCTGCAGCCATGCGCCCTGATACGCTATCATTCGGGCATTTTTCAGGGGGAACACACGGATGCTCAACGGCCTTTGGCTTGGCTTTTTCCTGGTGGCGGCAGTGTCCGCCCTGGCCCAATGGCTGGTAGGCGGCAACGCTGGCATCTTCGCGGCGATGGTCGAGAGCATCTTCGCCATGGCCAAGCTGTCGGTCGAGGTGATGGTGCTGCTGTTCGGCACGCTGACCCTGTGGCTGGGCTTTCTCAAGATCGCCGAGAAGGCCGGCATCGTCGAGTGGCTGGCCAAGGTGCTGGGCCCGCTGTTCGCCCGGCTGATGCCGGAAGTGCCGCCCGGCCACCCCGCCCTGGGCCTGATCACCATGAACTTCGCCGCCAACGGCCTGGGCCTGGACAACGCCGCCACGCCGATCGGCCTGAAGGCCATGCGCGCGCTGCAGGAACTGAACCCCAGCAGCACCACGGCGAGCAATGCGCAGATCCTGTTCCTGGTGCTCAACGCCTCGTCGCTGACCCTGCTGCCGGTGACCATCTTCATGTACCGGGCCCAGCAAGGTGCGGCGGACCCGACCATGGTGTTCCTGCCGATCCTGCTGGCCACCAGCGTCTCGACCCTGGTCGGCCTGCTGTCGGTGGCGGTGATGCAGCGTCTGCGCCTTTGGGACCCGGTGGTGCTTGCCTATCTGATTCCCGGTGCCTTGCTGCTGGGCGGCTTCATGGCCTTCCTCGGCACCCTGTCGGCGGCTGCGCTGGCCAGCCTGTCGTCGATCCTGGGCAACCTGACGTTGTTTGGCGTGATCATCCTGTTCCTGGTGGTCGGTGCCTTGAAGCGGGTAAAGGTCTATGAAGCCTTTGTCGAAGGCGCCAAGGAAGGCTTCGATGTGGCCAAGGGCCTGCTGCCTTACCTGGTGGCGATGCTGGTGGCAGTGGGTGTGCTGCGGGCCTCAGGTGCCCTGGAGCTGGCGCTGGACGGTATCCGTCATGCCGTGACCTGGCTGGGCCTGGATACCCGCTTTGTCGAGGGCCTGCCCACGGCGCTGGTCAAACCGTTTTCCGGCAGCGCGGCGCGGGCGATGCTGATCGAGACCATGCAGACCCACGGCGTGGACAGCTTCCCCGCGCTGGTGGCAGCGACGATTCAGGGCAGCACCGAAACCACCTTCTACGTGCTGGCGGTGTACTTTGGTGCGGTGGGTATCCAGCGTGTGCGCCATGCCGTCGGTTGCGCATTGTTGGCGGAGTTGTCCGGTGTGATCGCGGCGATCTTCGTCTGCTACTGGTTCTTCGCCTGACGCGGACCGTTGTGGGAGCGGCCTTGCGTCGCGAAAGGGCCGCACAGCGGCCCCAGGATTTCGGCACTCATGCAACAATTGCCGGGGCCGCTTCTCGGCCCTTTCGCGACACAAGGCCGCTCCCACAAAAAGCAGGCGGGGCTTCAGTGAGCGGGAACGCTACCAGCCTGGGCAATGGTCCAGCCCACCACCTGCCCGGTCAGCCGGTCGCAGGCCTTGCCGAAGCCGGCAACCACCGCTGACACTTGCTTGTCGGCCAGCGGCTGACGGATTTCAAAGCGCTTGCTGGCCAGAATGCGCTGGTTACGCCCCTGGACCAGGCGTGCGTCATAGCGGATCACCACCTCCACCGCCCCACCTGCGTGGTACTCAGTCTGGAACGCCTGCAGCTCGCCGGCCAGCTCGTAGTCGGCCTGCAGGTTGCTGTCATCGGCGCTCAGGCGCTGGACCTGGCCGTCACGCTGGAAACCGTCGAGCAGGCGGTTGCGCAGCAACACCGGTACTGCATCGCTCCAGCGCGCGCCTTTGTAGCTGCTGACCACATCGCCCTGGGGAATCACGGCAATCCGGGGCCCGGCCAGCACTTCGCTGGCCAGCGGCTTGTTCAGGCGCAATGACCACTCCAGCGCCGGCGCCGTGCGGCTGGGCTGGTTGACCGGCAGGCGGTACAGATCGACGGGTTCGCTCTGCGGCAGGATCGAGCAGGCACTGGCCAGGCTCAGCGAAGCCGCCAGGGCTAGCAGGCGCAGCGACGGTTTCATGGCTGGAACTCCTTGTTGTTGTCGCGGCCGAGCAGGTAGCCGCTGGGGTCGGCCTCCAGTTGCCGGGAAATGCCTTTGAGTGCGTTGAGGGTTTCGCGCAGCTCGCGAATCGCCGGGGTCAGCTGGTTCAGGCCCTGGGCACCGTCGCCGATGGCTTCGTGGTTGTCCTGGAGCAGCCGGTTGATGGTGGCGGTGCTCTCGGCCAGCGACTGCATGGCCTGCTCGGCGCTGCCGATTGCCTGTTTGCCTTCGCTGCCCAGCAGGCCGTTGGCGTTGTGCATCAGGGCCTGGGTTTCGGCCAGGGTGGCGCTGGCCTGCTTGCCCACCTGCACCAGTTGCTCGATGGCCTGGGCGATGCTGCCGTGCTGGCCGGCGAAGGCACCGGTGGTCTTGTCGAGGTTGGCCAAGGTGTTGCTGAGGTGGCCGATGTTGTCTTCGGAAAACATCTGGTTGGCGTTGTGCAGCAGCAGGTTGATGTTGGTCACCAGGTCGCTGCTGTCATTGAGCAGGCGCGAAATTGGCGAGGGCGAGGCGATGATCACCGGCAGCTTGCCGTCCTTGCCTTTCAACTCGGGACTTTGCGGGGTACCGCCGCTGAGCTGGATGAACGAGTTGCCGGTCACGCCGGCCAGGGTCAGCTTGGCCTGCGTGTCTTCTTTCACCGGGGTGTCGGCACTCAGGCGCACCCGTGCCAGGACCCGGCGCGGGTCCTTCGGGTCCAGGCGCAGGGTGGACACGTCACCCACCTTGATGCCGTTGTATTGCACCGGGCTGCCGCGGGACAGGCCAGAGACGGCCTCGTTGAAGACCACTTCGTAATCCTTGAAGGCGTCGTCGACACTGGATTTGGCCAGCCACAGGCCGAACAGCATGGCACCGGCCACCACCAGGACAGTGACCAGGCCGATAAGGACGTGATGGGCTCGGGTTTCCATTGCTCAGCGCTCCTGCCCGGCACGGTTGGCGGCCTGCTCGGCTGCGCGCCCGCGTGGGCCATGAAAGTATTCTTGAATCCAGGCGTCGTCGGTCTGTTCGACTTCGGCCAGCGGGCCGGCCACCAGGACCTTCTTCTGCGACAGCACGGCGATGCGGTCGGTGATGGTGTACAGGGTGTCGAGATCGTGGGTGATGAGAAACACTGACAGGCCCAGGGCGTCACGCAGGGTCAGGATCAGTTGGTCGAAGGCAGCGGCGCCGATCGGGTCCAGGCCAGCGGTGGGTTCATCGAGGAACAGGATGTCAGGGTCCAGTGCCAGGGCGCGGGCCAGCGCTGCGCGCTTGATCATGCCTCCGGACAGCGACGCCGGGTATTTGTCGGCGGCCGAGATCGGCAGCCCGGCCAAGGCCAGCTTCACTCCGGCCAGGTGCTCGGCATCGGCGCGGGACAGCCCGGCGTGCTCGATCAGCGGCAATGCCACGTTTTCGGTGACAGTCAGCGACGAGAACAGCGCGCCTTTCTGGAACAGCACGCCGAAGCGCCGCTCGACCAGTGAGCGCTGCTCTTCGCGCAGGCCGGCCAGGTCCTGGCCGAACACCTTGATCTGCCCTTCGTTTGGCCGCCGCAGGCCGATGATACTGCGCAACAGCACCGACTTGCCGCTGCCCGACCCGCCAACCACCGCAAGGATCTCGCCGCGGTACAGGTCAAGGTCGAGGTTTTCGTGCACGCTCTGGCGGCCGAAGCGGTTGCAGATGCCGCGGGCCTCGATCACGCGTTCCTGGCCAGTCACCAGCCCATCTCCATGAAGAACAGGGCGGCCACCGCGTCCAGCACGATGACCACGAAAATCGACTGCACCACCGCCGAAGTGGTGTGTGCCCCTACCGATTCGGCGCTGCCGCTGACCTTGAAACCCTCCAGGCAGCCGATGGAAGCGATCAGAAACGCGAAGAACGGTGCCTTGGCCAGGCCGACCAGGAAATGCTGCACGCCGATGTCGCTTTGCAGCAGCGACAGGAACATGGCTGGCGAGATGTCCAGTGTCAGCGCGCACACTACCGCGCCGCCGACGATACCGCAGATCATCGCGATGAAGGTCAGCAAGGGTAGCGAAATCAACAGCGCCAGCACTCGCGGCACCACCAGCAGCTCCATGGGGTTGAGGCCCAGGGTGCGGATGGCGTCGATTTCCTCGTTGGCCTTCATCGAGCCGATCTGCGCGGTGAAGGCGCTGGCGGTGCGGCCGGCCATGAGGATGGCGGTCAGCAGCACGGCGAACTCGCGCAGGAACGAGAACGCCACCAGGTCGACGGTGAAGATGGTCGCGCCAAAATCGGCCAGCACCGTGGCGCCGAGGAAGGCCACCACCGCGCCTACCAGGAAGGTCAGCAGGGCGACGATGGGCGCGGCGTCCAGGCCGGTCTGTTCGATGTGCGCCACGACCGGGGTGAAGCGCCAGCGATGCGGTTGCAGGGCGCGGCGCAGCAGGGTTTCCAGAACCAGGCCAACGAAGCCGAGTACCTGCAGGGTATCCTGCCACAAGGTGCCGACGGCGCAGCCGATGCGTTCCAGCAGCAACAGCAACACGTTACGCTCGGGTTCCTTGACCGGGATGCAGTAATCCTGCACAGAGCAGTAGACGTTCTTGAGCAATGCGCGGCTGGCTTCCGGCAGGTCGTGGGTGCAGCGCGACAGGCGCTCGGAGCCGAGCAGTTCGGCCAGCAGCGAGGCGCCGGCGGTATCCAGGCGCCCCAGCTGGCTGAGGTCGGCGACGGTATCGGCAGCGTATTGCGCGCGCAGGCGCTCGCTCTCCCGCTTGAGGTGGGCGTAATGCGCCAAGGTCCAGTCACCGGTAATGCGCAGGCAGGCCGGTTGGCTACTGGTGTCCAGGGTGGCGTTGGGGGTGGTCGTCGGCTCCATGCTACTGACTCGGCGCTAAGGCTCAGGGGCTGATCATAGCGCAGCGGGCATGGGCTGTTTGGTGATTATGTGCTGTGTGTGGGGGCCTTGGGGCCGCTTTGCGGCCCATCGCCGGCAAGCCAGCTCCCACAGGGGCCAGCGATCACCCGCTCCATGTGGGAGCTGGCTTGCCGGCGATGGGCTGCAACGCAGCCCCTTTCAATCATTGCGCCGGCGCATCGTCGACCACCTTGAAGCGCAATACGCCAATCACCTGCCCATCCTCGGTCAGTACCCTCACCTGCCATTTGCCGACCGGGTTTGGCGGGAAGTTCTGCTTGTGGGTCCAGGCCCGATAGCCTTCCTTGCGCCCGCCGTGGATGTCCAGGGCAATGCGGTCGACCTCCTGACCGTCTTTTTGCCACACGTGGTAGATCCGCTCGTTCAGGCCGCGTGGCGCGTTGATCGCGGTGTAGGCGTACAGGCCGCTACTGCGGATGCGGCTGGCGGCGATTTCGTCCAGCGAATCACCCGGCTGACGGTTCAGCACTTCGGTACTTACCGCAACTTCGGTCATCCACAAGGTCGCTGGCGGCACCCAGGAGCGCAGCAGCCAACCCCCGCCACCGACCGACAGGGTGACTACTACCAGGGCCACGGCGCGGCGCCAGTTGTTGATCGGGAAGCTGCTGACAAGGCTGGGGAACGACAGGGCCATGGCCGCGATCAGGGCCAGCTTGAAGCTTTGCGCGGTGGTCAGGTGCAGGATGATCGGCAGCGCAGTCAGCAGGGCGGCGAACAGGGTCAGGGTATGCAGCGCCAGGAACAGCCAGCGCCGCGGTGCCAGCCACTTGTAATACAGCGGGTCGATGATCGAAATCAGCCCGGCGGCACCGAGCAGGCCGGTAAAAACCAGCTGGCCGCTGTTCCAGGTGGTGGTGATGAAGAAGAACGGCAGCACGAAGAACAGCGATTCCTGGTGAATCATCTGTGTCGCGTAGCGCAGCAACGGCTGCGGGATTTCACGGTTGAAGGTGCGTGCGAACAGGCCGGTTAGGGTGTTTTCCAGCATCAGCCAGAGCCAGCTGACCAGCATGAGCACGGCGATCCAGCTGGCCAGGCCAGCCTGGCGGTCGACCAGGATGAAGCTGCCGATGCCGGAGAGGAAACCGCCGAGCGCGATGATGCCGGGGTAGCGTTTGAGCAGTTCGATGATGCGCTGGACGATGTGGGGGATTTGGGGCATTGGCTTTACGACAGAGAAGATAAGGTGGCTGTGCCGGCCTCTTCGCGGGCATGCCCGCTCCCACAGGGTTCAGCGATAACGCGGTCCTGGTGGGAGCGGGCGTGCCCGCGAAGGGGCCGGTACTGGCAAAAGGATACCGTCGTTTCACTGCTCGCGTGTAGCACCACTCGGCTTTTCCGGACCATGCCGCCGCCAGCGCAGCAGCCCCGCCGCCAGGATCAGCCCCAGCAGCAAGGCAACCAGCCCGTAGAGTTCATCATAGCCAAGCAACGGCTTCTCGATACGTACATAGCCCTGTTCCTTGAGCAGCGCCTTCAGCGCCTCGTTGGCCTGCGCCAGGCTTACCTGGCGCAACTTGCGCACCGGGTTGGCGAAGCGCCCGTCGCTATAGTCGTTCAATGCGCCCCAGTAATAATCGGCCAATGCGCTGTTGCCCTGGGTGCTCCAGCTCTCCTTGGCGACACTGGCGTACTTGATGCGCTCGAACGTGTCCGGGTCGAGGCCTTCCTTGCGCAGGTGGTCGAACAACGTCTGCATTACCTCGACCGCCTGGTCGATGTCCTCACGCTCCAGGTCGGCGTTGAGGCTGAGCAGACCGGTGTCGCCAAAGCTCTCGCGTTTTGCCGAGGGGCCGTAGGACAGCCCGTTGCGCAGGCGCAACTGGTCGTACAGCGCCCAGTCCAGATAGTGCGACAGCAGGTCGAGGGTGGCCTGGTGATCGTTGTCCAGCACCGGTTCGACGAACAGCCAGTGCAGCTTGACGCTATCACCCAGCCAGCCGCGGGTCAGGTTGCGGCGCTGCTCCGCATGCTGGCCGATGCTTTCCAGGGTGCGGC
>Ga0209676_1000245_pt1 | contig 116643 bp, 83 predicted proteins | sample AraplaCvi_mLB_r2_FD_184282 | JGI IMG/M metagenome (GOLD analysis project Ga0209676, IMG submission 184282) | Arabidopsis root microbial communities from North Carolina, USA - plate scrape MF_Cvi_mLB_r2 (SPAdes) (version 2) | ecosystem: Host-associated > Plants > Roots > Endosphere | place: USA...
TTAATTGTTGAAAATTCACTAGGGTCTTCTGGATTTTCAACAATTAATCCATTTTCACCAGGTATAATAACTTCTGGGTTACCACCTCTTGCTGTTGTTACAATAGGAAGTCCTGTTGCCATTGCTTCATAATGAACCCTAGCAAGTGGTTCTTGCCAAAGAGAAGTACAGACAAATATATCAGCTACAGCAAACCAGTTTTGCATTTCAAATGGTGAAACGAATCCTGTTGTAACGACTGGAACTTCCTGTTTTTTTGAGATGGCTCTAATATATGCTACATAATCTGTTACATTATTTTGACTAAACCAATTACTCCCTACTATTACCAATGCTAAATTTTTAAATGTTTTCGATAGCTGTGGTAGGGCTCTAATTAGACGGTCTACTCCTTTATTTTCAGAAAGTCTGCCCGCAAATAAAATGACTGTTTTATTCTCTAAACCATATTCTCTTCTAAGAGTATCTCTAATTCCACTCATTTTCGAATGATTTCCAGGTAAAAATCTTTCAGAATCTACACCTGAATAAATTGTTCTGATTTTATTAGAAGCCTCAGGATAAAGTTCACGAATTACATTTCCTACATAATCACTGACAGTTACAATATTGGAAACTTCTTCAATTACTAATTTAGCTTCTTCTGGATCGATTTTAACAAGATTAAACATATCATTATGCATGCTCAAAGTTATTTTTGCATTTGGAGCTACTTTTCGAATTGGCAAAACCAATCGAGGTCGGTTAAAAATGTGAATTAAATCAAATTGATTTGATTTTATATATTCAACGACACCTTCACGATACAATTCAAGTACTTTTCCAGGAACACGAATATATTTCACTCCATCAATTATTTCCTCATCTGGTAGTGTTGGGTCATTTATTCCCATAATTGTTATATCATGACTTTTACTTAAATAAGGTAAACTTCCTGAAATATAGGTTTGAATCGCTCCACCTAAAACTGGAGGTACCGGAAGATTCTCAGTACAAACCATTAATATCTTCATGATTTATCACCCCAGTCATTTCTTATTTCATTTAAAGTAGCCCATTTTGACTGCTCCAGATCAACAATCGATTGAATTAATTGAATTGTCGATTCAGTTAAGAATAGTTCTGGTTCATATAGAACTTCTTTAATATTTTTATAAAATTCATTTGGTAATGAGAAATCAATCATTAATACCTCATATAACTCTGGAGATATAGGATTCGCTTCATGATAGGACTGGATCATTTCTCGAACCCAAGTAGTATCCCATCCAAATAAATCCGACATTGTTCCAGATATTAACTTTCTTAAATCACGAATAGGTAAGTCATATGCTACTCCATCAAGGTCGATGATCCACATGCCATTTGGTCCCATTTGACCATTTGACCAACCATAATCTTGATGAACTAATCCCCAATTCGCATTTCCTTCATTTACCATTTCAAAATATTGGGATTGATTTAGATCTTCAATACTTTTTGCTGCTTGCTCCTGAAACATATCAACTACATTTAATAACGCCTGACTTGCTGGCATTTCTTCATAAGCTAATGCTACAGTTCGGAACCAATTCATTTTTGAATATATTTTTTCATAACTTTTTGGCCATTTGTGTAATCTTGACGCAATTTCAGCTTGACTAGGTGGGACGTATCCTTTGCTTAAACGATGGAATTCCCCTAATGCGTAGCATAGCTGTTTTGCTCCAACTAAATCTTTTGACACTGGAGCTAACGTTTCAATCCACTCTGCCACAAACCATAATTTCCCACCTGCTTCTACATATTCCTCACCATTTTTTGTTCTAATGATAGCTGGAACTCTAGCCTCTTGCACTTCAACCAAATACTTTTGAGCACCCAAACTAAACATACTTCTAGTTGGCCTTCTGTGTAAAAGCTTAAAACTTTTTGGACCAGCATTTGTCTCTATCTTCCAAATTGCTCCACCTTTATCAGGTTTTGTTGTAATAACTTGCATGCTGTTAACTTGAAGATCATATTCCTTTAATACTTCAATGCCAATCGCTTCTATATACTCAGGTACGTAAAACTCATGAGTTAGTTCATCGACATCCCATGGTTCAATAATTAAATTTTCCAAAATCTCCCTCCTACTTAATTAAAGCCCATTAAAAAATGAACATTTCAAAGGTGAAATGTTTTTTTTTACATATCTCTTTTTGAGCTCTAAGCCAGTATAGACCTAATGTAATAATATGAATTTGTACAAGTGTTGTGAGGGCTAAATCCTTTTTATCAAAAAATTTCACAGCCTAAAATGTGGTTTCATAGTTATTTGCATATTTTTTCAAGTGGTAGAACCTCGTCCTTTAAACTACATATGATATGTTATCGGTTATTAGGTAAGGAGGTCATTCAAATCATACAGAATACTAATAGACTCATTTTTATTACTGGTTGTGCAGGTTTCATAGGATTTCATCTATCTCGTCGCTTATTAGAGGAAGGTTGCCAAGTAATAGGTATCGATAATATAAATGATTATTACGATGTAACTTTAAAATATGATAGATTAAATATGCTAAAGAAATACCAAAAGTTCCATTTTGTGAAAGGTTCAATAGACAATAAAGAATTAGTAGAAAGTCTATTTGAACAATATCAATTTGAGATTGTTATCAATTTAGCAGCACAAGCAGGTATTCGATATAGCATCGAAAATCCCGAGTCTTATATTCAATCGAATCTAGTTGGGTTTGCAAATATTCTAGAATGCTGTAAACACCACAAAATCAGTCACCTGATCTATGCATCATCAAGTTCAGTTTATGGAAATAATAAACACATTCCCTCATCAATTTATGACCGAGTAGACCATCCAATCAGTTTATATGCTGCTACAAAAAAAGCGAATGAATTAATGGCATATACTTACAGTCATACATTTAAACTTCCTACTACTGGACTACGCTTCTTCACAGTATACGGACCATGGGGTAGACCCGATATGGCACTGTTTAAATTCTCTAATGCCATCATCAATCAACAGCCGATCGAAGTATATAATTATGGAAATATGAAAAGAGATTTTACGTATATTGATGATGTTGTAGAATCAGTCATGCGGATTATAAATAATGGTCCACCGAAGGTATCTGATTCGTTTTATAAAATTTATAATATCGGTAATCATAAACCTGTAAAATTAGACTACTTTATTCAGTTAATTGAATTGCAATTAGGTAAAAAAGCAATTTTAAAGTTATTGCCAATGAACCCCGGAGAAGTTCTTGAAACATATGCTGATATTGAACAACTAGTCAATGACATAAAATATCGCCCTCAAACTTCTATCGAGGAAGGGTTAATTAAATTTACAGACTGGTTTAAAGACTATAAAAATATTGAAACCTAACTAGATTGGTTTCGGTTTCAGTATAAAATTTGATAAGTATGTAGAAGACCAAATCGCATATGATTTGGTCCTCTTGTTTTTATTGTGAAATCGTCCTTTTAAAAACGTAAGTATAAGTATAAGTATAAGTATAAGTATAAGTAACACTGATTATTATATAAGATTTTTTCTATTTGTTAGTAGTATGCGAGTATTCTGAAGTCAGCGCATTCTATTTTTTATAAATGTAACTGTAACGGGTAAGGGGCGTCTCTTTGTCAAATAGACTTAAGAGACAGCCCCTATTTTAATTTTGTAATTTTTTCGTTGTCTATTTTATGTTTTATTTTCCGACCCATGTAAGATTTTGGCTTTTTAAATATGCTAGATTTATTAAAAATGGGTTCTATTAGAGTCCCCAGATAAACACGATATGATTGGAACGGAAGGTGCTCGACTCCTATGGGAGATGCGGGACAGCTGAGACCCCACAGACGCGAATGCGCCGAGGAGGCTCAGCGCACGCCCCATGGAAAGCGAGCATCCTGAAGTGGAAATCAACGCAGTCTTCTTTTCATCAAAATTCCTATAATTTTTAACAGTTAGGAAAAGGGTTTATTCCTGAACCATTTGAAATGGATAATGTTTCATTGCAAATTGTGCTTGGTATAAGTATTTCATTACATAGATTTCTCCGCCGTATGCATTACATAAAATACCAGATATACCTTGCCCATTCATTAATGATACGCCTACTGGTCTTCCAATTAAATATTGTAGATTTTGTTGCCAAGCCATCGTTTTACCCCCTCGGTCGATTTCTATACGATATGAAAAATCATTCTGCAAGTGCCTGACTCTTCACCGTGACTATTATCATTCAAAGATACTAGTGAACTTCTCATAATCTGAAATGAAAAACATTTTAAGTAATGAACTATAACTAAAATGGTTAATTTACCAACTTTAGGAAATAATACCCTTATATTTTATTACTCATTTTGGGGGAACAAATAATGCTTAAAAAATTGCTTTCTTTCATTCCTGATTACATGATTTTTATCCAAGCTTTTATCACTTTTATAGTTCCTTTTTCATTATGGAAATTTTTTAAATGGGTTCATTTAATGGAGAAAGAGTGATAAAAAATGAAACGGTGGAGATCCAAATTTAATCAAGAGCATGAACAAAATACACCAAATAATCCTACATCGTCAGATAAAAGTTTATCGGGTAATCTTACGTACGATTTAAAAGTTATCAAAAAAGAAATCGGCCATAATTCTGATGTGAAATTTCGTGAATTTCAATTAGGTGATACAACTGTTCAAGTTGCAGTTGTTTTCATCGATGGCCTTTGTGATATTGAATTAATTCAAACTCATATCATGGGTGGATTGATGTTAGGATTAACATCTTTAGCCACTGAGCAGCAGTTAGAAGATGACATCGAACAACAAAGTGAGCGTTTAAGTAAGTATATTAGGAATCAATCTTTGACTGTGTGTACTTTGAAGGAAGTGCACACAATTGATGATTTAAAATCGGGTGTCTTATTCGGCGCTATTTGTTTATTAGTAGATGGTTTGGCCGAATGCTTTTTATTAGGTGAAGCATCAACTAAATCAAGAGCTATTGATGAACCAGACTCGGAAGCTCTAGTTCGTGGACCCCGAGTGGGATTTGTTGAGCACTTATGTGATAATACTGCCCTACTGCGACGTAGCGGAAGAAATCAAAATTTATCAATTCTAGGGTTTGAAGTCGGCGAGGTTTCAAAAAAAGAGCTCGTTATTGTGTATATTGAAGGCATTGCTGAACCTCAATTAATTGAAGAAGTAAAGAAAAGAATAAAAAGAATTAAAATTGATGCTGTCCCAGATTCCGGATATATTGAACAACTCATTGAGGATAACTATTTAAGTCCGTTCCCCCAAGTGCAAAGCACTGAGAGACCGGACCGAGTGATGAGTGCATTAATGGAAGGAAGAGTAGCACTTATTTTAGATGGTTCACCTTTTGCTTTAATTGTTCCAGTCACATTTCAGATGTTATTACAATCACCTGAAGATTATTATGAAAGATGGATTGCAGCGACGTTAATTAGAATTCTACGATTTGTCGCATCATTTATTTCTTTATTTGCCCCATCATTATACATTGCATTTATATCGTTTCATCAAGGATTAATTCCTACTAAGCTTGTTTTTCACATCGCTGTAACTAGAGGTGGCGTACCATTTCCTCCTTTGATTGAAGCTTTAATCATGGAAGTTTCAATTGAGGTTCTAAGAGAAGCTGGGTTACGATTACCAAAACCAATCGGTCAATCACTTGGTATTGTTGGCGGATTAATCATTGGTGAAGCAGCCGTAGAAGCTGGGATAGTTAGTTCTATTATGGTAATCGTTGTAGCTGTTACAGCGATATCATCATTTACTTTGCCACAATATAATGTTGGCATTGCACTTCGAATGCTCCGCTTCATTTCAATGTTATTCGCTAGTGTATTCGGATTGTATGGGGTCGTCCTGTTTTCACTTTTACTATGCAGCCATGTAGTCAAACTAAAAAGCTTTGGCGTTCCATATTTAAGCCCTTCTGCTCCATTTCGCTTTACAGATTGGAAAGATTTCATTATAAGAGGCCCATTATTCTTGATGAAACGTCGGCCAAAAAATTTACAATCAAAAAATTCGATTAGAGAGAAGTAATCAATAGAATGGAGGGTTAACCTTTTATGAACTCAAATCCTGTAGATCGAATATCTACCTATCAAGCAGTAATGTTTCTAGCCAATTTCATACTAGGAGCCGGTATTTTAACATTACCTAGAACATTAACCGAAAAAGTAGGTACTCCTGATGCATGGATTGGCATTATATTGAGTGGATTGTTCATTATTTTGATTGCATTATTGATTGTCAGACTTTGCAAAAAATTTCCGAACGAAACATTATATCAATTTAGTCAAAAACTTGTTGGAAAATGGTTTGGCATCATAATCAGTATGATTATCATCATCTATTATATTTGCCTTTCTGCTTTTGAAGTACGCTCGATGGCTGAAACTACAATGTTATATTTACTTCAAGGAACTCCGACGTGGGCAGTTATGATGCCATTTTTATGGATTGGTATATATTTAGTGATTGGAGGAGTCAATTCAATCGCTCGAATGTTAGAGATTATCTTTCCAATCACAGTTTTATGTTTTTTACTCGTTATTTTTTTAGGAATTGGGATTTTTGAGATTGATAATCTACGACCTGTGTTAGGAATGGGTATTAAACCTGTATTAAAGGGATTGACGACAACATCTCTTTCATTTGCAGGATTCGAAATCTTTCTAGTGATATTTATGTTTATGAAGGAGAAAAAAAACGCTTCGAAAGCAGCAATTTTTGGAATTGGGATTCCTTTAATATTCTATACGATTACTGTTATATCAGTAGTAGGATCGTTTTCGGTAGCTGGTGTCGTATCTCAAACATGGCCTGTACTCACATTTGTCCGAAGCTATGAAATAACTGGCTTATTTTTTGAAAGATTTGATTCAATTTTACTTGTTATATGGATTATGCAAATCTTCGCCACATTTATCGTATCATTTTTTGCAGCAGCAATTGGTATGGCCCAAATATTTAATAAAAAAAGTTTCCATCCTTTTTTATTCCTTATCATTCCTTTGATATACTTAATTGCTATGATTCCAGAGGATATAAATGGTGTTTTTAAAATGGGCGATTTATTAGGTAATTTTTCATTTTATACATTTGGTGCCTTAACTATATTTTTATTATTTGTTTCATTTGTGAAGGAAAAAGTAAATGGGAAAATTTAATCAAACTCTAATGTTGTCTTTTATATTACTATCAATTTTAGTTTTATTAACTGGTTGTTGGAGTAATAAGCCAATTGAGGAACTTAACATTATCATTGGTTCATCTATTGATAAAGATCAAGATCAACAAATAAAATCTACTCTTCAGTATGTTGTACCAGAAGCGATGGCTAAAAAAGCTGGTGGGTCAACCTCACAGCAAAAGCCTTATATTAATGTATCTTCAGTCGCAAATTCGCTAGAACCTGCCGGATGGGAAACAACATTAAAGAGAGAAGGTATCATTTTTGGACCGCATCAAAAAACAGTTATCATTAGTGAAGAAATTGCTCGTGAAACCCCATTAAGACAAATAACAGATTTATATTATAGAGATATAGATATTCGTGGAAGTACGCACGTATTTATTGCAAAAGGCCGAGCAGATCAAACGCTCGAAACAAAAGAACAAAATGTGATTCCAGCATTACGAATAGCAGAAATTGCAACACAATCATTTACGACAGAAGTTTTATCGGATACTACGCTAATGAAAATATGGGGCAGTATAAATTCAGGTTCTAGCTTTCTTTTACAAATGTTAGATTCTACTTCTGGTGAAGTGTCATTTAATGGGGCAGCTGTAATTGGTAAAACTTCTAAAATGATTGGTTTTTTAAATAAAGAAGAAGTAGAAGGAATTAATTGGTTAACTGGAGAAGGTAAAGGTGGGTATGTAAAAGCATATCTGAAGGAAGAAGATAAGCCAACATATTATCAGATCGGATCAATGAAAAGTAAAATTAAGCCACATGTTAAAGGCAAGGATATTTCATTCGATGTATCAATCCAATCTGAAGGTAGAATTGCAGAATATTGGAATCCACATCTAAAAGAAGCATTCAATAATAAAAATGTTAAACATATAGAAAAAGCAGCTGAAATAGAAGTGCAAAGAATAGTTGAAAATGTAATGAAAAAAACTCAGAAGGAATTAAAGGTAGATGTTGTTGGATTCGGAAATCAGTTAAGAATTCAAGAACCGAGACTTTGGAATAAAATTAAAAATCATTGGGATGAAGATTTCAGTAAAGCAAGCATTCATTATAAGGTTGATTTAACAATAAAAGATTACGGAATGCTGGGCTCTAAAAATAATAAATAAAAATCCAAAATAAAAAAGCTCAAACTCTAATGGTTAGATGTTTGAGCTTTAAATCATTCCAAGGAGGATCGAAATTTAATTCTATCCAATTCAATTGAATGATTATTTTTTACTTTATTAATATTTTTTATACTAAAAGTTTTAATGAGTTTTTACAACTGCAAAAACTGTCTCCTAGACTTCTGCTTCTTTATGATGATTGATCGCAGCAGTATACAAATTTTCTAACCGCTGAGATACATGCGAAAATTCAAAGTTGGATTCCACGAAAGCTCGTCCTTCTTTTGCCAATTTATTTTTTGCTTCCAGATTTGAAAATAAGAACAAAATGGCTTCAACAAAAGCATCCGAGTTTGTGTAATCATCTATTACATAGCCATTTTTCATATGCTCGATAATTTCTGCATTTCCACCTCTGTTTGTAGTAATGATTGGTAAGCCCGTCCCCATCGCTTCATAATGAACCCTTGCTAAAGGTTCTTGCCATTGTGAGCTGCACACAAAAACATCTCCAATTAAAAAATGTGATGGAATGTCATATGGCGGTACAAATCCAGTAAAAATTACTTTATCCCTACCTAATGATTCAGCTTGTTCTCTAATTTTCAAACCATATTCATCTATTCGATCTTCACTAAACCATTTACTCCCAACTATGACTAGTACAGAATTACTATATTTATTAATTACTTTCTTCATTGCTTCAATTAAAACATCTGGACCTTTTACTGCACTCAATCGTCCAACGAATAAAACAACTTTTTTATCTTCTACCCCAAATTTTTGTCTTAACTCTTTTCTTTTCTCCTGTACTTCTTTATCCCAATAAGGTTTATACCTTTTCAAATCGATGCCAGAATAAACAGCTTTGATTTTATTTTTGGCGTGTGGAAAGCGTTCAATGACTGTTTGTCCTATATATTCACTTATTGTCATGATTCGATCTACTGCTTGAATCACTAAATTTCCCATCTCGAAGGAAATTTTACCTTCTTTAAACATTTCATTATGGAGACTTAAAACGAAGCGACTCTCTGGCATGGAATTCTTATAAATTAGTAAATCACGAGGCCGGTTAAAAACGTGGACTAAATCGTACACTTCATGTTTCGCTCTCTTTTTAGAAAGTTCAATTCCTATATTAAATACATAATTTTGTTTTGGTACACGGATATATTCAACCCCATTCACGACTCCACGTTCTGGTAGATCGGGATGTGTAATTCCGAAAATAGTCAATTCATGGTGGGCATTTAAGTGAGGTGTAACACCATCAATTAGTACTTGTATTGCCCCTCCACCAACAGGAGGTACAGGAAACATTTCTGTACAAATTAATGCAATTTTAATTGTAGACCACTCCTTTCATTCACATGAAACAAAAATAAAAACGAACAATCTTCTATCATCTCTTTGTAATCTATGATGTTAAAAATGTTTAGAAACGGCGAATCTACTAATTATTTGACTTAATCATTTAATAAAATAACATTTGGATATATTCTACTAAAATGGCTCTAACTCTTATTTTAAGATTTTATAGTTAACTTCTAGTAAATACTTTCCAAACAAAAAGCGATTACTAGTTGTGAAAGTAATAAAAAGCATGCTAACACTCCACTTACCAATTTGCAAAAATTGTAGATTTTGGACATTTCAAATACTGAAACTGTCTAAATATCATAACTTCAATTTATATCAGCTATTTTTAATTGGTAAATTATTACCATTTTTAATAGCACCTCTATAATACTCACTGATATATCACTTGTGTATTAACCCCCTTTAAAATAGAACTAATTGCTCAAGCATTCCAAATTAACCTTTTCTATTTCGTGACTATTTAAGGAATGAAACAATTTACACACGTAAAATGTATCTGTTTTACGACACACTTTTACAATATTCCTAATATTAAAAATTGTTTGAACAATGTAAATTATGATGTTACGATGGTGTCCTGAGTCAAAAATGTTAACCTTAGGAGGAATTTTAGTGAACAAAAAAACATTGGCAATTGGATTATCTTTTGGATTAGCGGTTAGTTCATTATCAGTTTCATCTGCATTTGCAGAACCAAAAAATGTCTTATCAGATTATAAGTACAATGAGAAAGTTGGATCTCCTGAATTCGTATCAGGTAATTTAACAAAGCCATCTTCAAAAAGTGCTGAGTCGATTGTTTTTGACTATGTAAACGGCAACAAAGACAAATTTAAATTAGGCTCTAAAAGTGCTTCTGAATCATTCACTGTTAAATCAAAAGCAAAAGACAAACTTGGTTACACTTCAATTAAGTTGCAACAAGTGTATAATGGTGTACCAGTATGGGGTTCAACTCAAGCAGCAGTTGTTAACGAAGATGGTGTCTTAACTACATTTTCTGGTACAGTTTTACCTGAACTTGATACTAAAAAGGGACTGAAATCAGAAAAGAAAGTAAACGAGAATAAGTCAATCTCAATTGCAGAAGAAGATCTTGGTTTTATTCCTGAATATGAAAAATCACCGACAGCTGATTTAGTTGTTTACTCTACTGGGGATGAAGCTACATACGCTTACCTTGTAAATTTAAATTTCTTATCTCCAAAGCCTGGTAATTATAACTATTTTATAGAAGCATCAACAGGTAAAATTTTAAATAAATACAATGATCTTGATGAAGCACATGGTAATCAAGATCAAAAAACGGTTACCGCTGCTGCTAAACCAGGTGGTGGGACATTAACTGGAACAAATACAACTGGAACTGGTTATGGCGTACTTGGAGATTCGAAAACGTTAAACATGTTACTTTCTGGATCTTATTATTATTTACAAGATAATACGAGAGGAAATGGCGTTTTCACATACGATGCTGCTAATCGAACTCGTCTGTCTGGTTCATTATGGTCAAGTGTTGACACACTTTTAAATGCTTCATATGATAGAGCCGCTGTTGACGCTCATTACTATGCGGGTAAAACTTATGATTATTATAAAAATGTTTTCGGACGTAATTCTTATGATGGAAATGGTGGCGCATTAAAATCTAGCGTTCACTATGGTAGCAGATATAATAACGCATTTTGGAATGGTACGCAAATGGTTTACGGTGATGGAGATGGCTCTACATTTATCCCATTATCTGGTTCAGTTGACGTAGTAGCACATGAGTTAACACATGCTGTTACTGATACAAGCTCAGATTTAATTTATCAAAATGAATCTGGCGCATTAAATGAAGCAATTTCAGATATTTTTGGTACATTAGTTGAGTTTTATGCGAACAGTAATCCTGATTATGAAATCGGTGAAGATATCTATACTCCTTCTATTGCAAATGATGCTTTACGTTCTATGAGTGATCCTACAAAATATGGTGACCCTGATCATTACTCTAAACGTTATACTGGAACTAGTGATAATGGTGGCGTTCATACAAATAGCGGAATCATCAATAAACAAGCTTACCTATTAGCAAAAGGTGGAACTCATTACGGAGTAACTGTAGCGGGAATTGGAAATGATAAATTAGCTGCAATTTACTATCGTGCAAATACTGTCTACTTAACTGCATCTTCAACTTTCAGTCAAGCACGTGCAGCAGTAGTTCAAGCAGCATCAGATTTATATGGTGCAACTTCTGCTGAAGTTAACTCAGTTAAAAATTCATTCAGTGCAGTAGGCATTAATTAATATTATTTAATGTAAAATCCAAAAGAATGCATACTTCCCCTTCTCTATAAAGTGAAGCCGGTTTCCTAAGAAAAGGAAATCGGCTTTTTTTTATTCAATATTTCAACAAATGAAAAAGACTGTCTAAAGTTTGTTAGACAGTCAAAAAGATTCTTTTCTATAAATGAAAGCGATCTAATAAATTCGTTTTCGCAAGATCTATGACATCATCTGCATGACCGTTTAAAACAGCTTTAAGCGTCCATAATGTAAAACCATGTGCTTGCTCTAAGGTTACTTTTGGCGGCATAGCTAACTCTTGACGATTTACAACTACATCTACCAAAAATGGTCCATTATGATCAAAGGCACGTTGTAATGCAGATTGTAATTCAGCCGGATCCTCAACACGAATGCCTTCAATTCCCATTGCCAAAGCAACATTTGCAAAATTAGGATTTGATAGACTAGTTCCAGTCTCTAAATATCCAGCTGCCTTCATTTCAAGTTCTACAAAACTAAGAGCACTGTTATTAAAAACGATTACTTTTACAGGCAAGTTATGCTGATGTAATGTTAATAAATCTCCCATTAGCATGGACAATCCACCATCTCCACATAAAGCAATCACTTGATTTGACGACTTTGCAATCTGAGCACCAATAGCTTGAGGTAGTGCATTTGCCATTGTCCCATGATTAAACGAACCAAGTAATCTTCTTTTACCATTCATACGTAGATATCTTGCAGACCAAAGCGTAGGTGTACCAACATCACATGTAAAGATAGCATCTTCACTTGCTAGGTCGCTAGTTACCTTTGTTAAATATTGTGGATGTATGGGCTTACGTCCTGGTTTACCAATTGCAAAACTATCTAAATCTTTTCGAACATTTTCATATGCAGCTACATACTTATTTAAATGGTCTGAATCTCGCTCGCCTTTTAAAAGAGGTAATAATGATTGTATTGTCTCAGACACATCACCGCATAAGCCATAGGTAACCATTGCTCTTCTTCCTAGATGCTCTGCTCTGATATCTACTTGTAAGATGATTGCATCCTTTGGATAAAACTGTCTGTATGGAAAATCTGTGCCAAGCATTAACAATATATCAGCATCCATAATGGCATGATATCCAGAGGAATAACCAATAAGTCCAGTTAACCCGGCATTATATGGATTGTCATATTCAAGATGCTCTTTCCCTCTAAGTGCAATAACCATTGGAGATTTTAACTTTTCACAAAGCTGCATTAAAAGTGAATGCGCACCCTCACATCCTGCTCCGCAAAGCAGTGTAATTTTTTTATCTTCATTTAAATAGTCTGCTAATCTTTCTAACTCTAGTTTAGAAGGCCTAATAACAGGTGTCGTAACATGAATCACTTGTTCCGGGATCGATTCCTTATCTTCTAGTGCTGCAATATCACCTGGCAAAACAAGTACTGACACCCCTTTACGAGATATGGCATGTTGCATTGCAATCGTAGCCAAACGAGGCATATGCTCTGGCCGAGTGACTGTCTCACAATAATGACTACATTCTTTAAATAATTGCTCAGGATTTGTTTGTTGAAAATACTCCCCACCAGTTTCAACACTAGGTATATGAGCTGCAATTGCAAGAACTGGTATACGACTACGATGGCAGTCATACAGTCCATTAATTAAATGAAGATTTCCAGGTCCACTACTTCCTGCACATACAGCAATACTTCCGCTTAATAAAGCATCTGAACCAGCAGCAAAAGCAGCAACTTCCTCATGTCTAACTGAAATCCACTCTATTTTTTTAGATTTTCGAATGGAATCCAAAACTGCATTGAGTGAGTCTCCTACAATACCATAAATTCGTTTAACACCTGCTTGAAGTAAAGATTCGATTAATAAATCTGCAATTGTCTTCCTCATATAGTTCTCCTTATCCAATTAAATGTTGACCGATTTTCTAATAGAAAAGAATCAGGTCAAATTGTGAGATGTCAATTTACTAAACTTATGGTTTACGATTGACCAGAGTGATATACATAAATTTCAATTTCTGGTTCAATTTGGAACTAAACCAATTTGTCATGAATGATCATTGAAATAAAAAAGAACAACTACATGATTAGTAGTTGTTCCTGATCTTTTATTGAATCCCAAGTGAACTTTTTACAGTTTCTAATGTCTGTGATTTATATTTTTTCTTAGGCGTTGGTGCATTGTTAATTGTAGGATTTTGCATTAAATAATTCTTTTCTACAAATGCCATGTCTTTTACATCAACTACACCATCAAAGTTAATATCTGCTGCTCGTTTATTCGTTCCCCAATAAGTTTGTAAATAGATCGCATCCAATACGTCAATTACATCATCTTTATTTACATCCCCTGCGACTGCTGGATTAAATCTGTAGTAAAGATTTTGATTCGTGACTTTTCCATCATCATGGAATCCAATTGTAAAGTCTTTGTGAACTGTAAAGTGTCCAGGGAAATCAACAGTTAGCTCATATCTATCATCAGTTAATGGTAAATTTGGAATTTCGAAAACAACTGAAGAATTGTTTTTCCCATTGTAAACTGTTCCATTTGAACTTGTTGCTTTTACGTTAAGGCCCAATTTTGAATAATCAATTGATTGTGTTGCGGATCCATTTGGATTTAAGAAAGCCTCGGCATCTTTACTTCCACGGAATAATGAACTCGTATTTTCCGTGTAGAAAATCGATGGGTTTCCACTTGGAACTACTTTTGAAGTATTATTCGTATCCGTAACTGTAACACTCGACATATAAGCCGGGAACATAGTTGGAAATGGCGTATACACATTTCCCATTTTAAATTCTACGTCTGCTAGTTTTAGTTCTCCAGCTAAAGGTGTAGCCCCATCTTTAGAAGTAATTGTTACCGTTGCTTCAGAAGTATTTGAACCAATACTAATTGCTTTATCTGTAACAGTAACGTTTACCTTATCTGCAACGCTAGAGTGTGGTGTAATGTTCATCGTTGCCACGTTTGTATAATGATAGAATTTATACACAACTTGTTTTACACCATTAGCTTTATTTAAAGTCAACGTTGCATGAGCTGTTTCACCCATCTTTGCAGTACGTTTTTCAGGTTGCATAAACCCATATGTTACATCATCACGTGTTACAAAAATCTCTCTACCTTCTTTAAACGTTTTATTTGAAGCTGCATCCATAGAATAGAATGATAGTAACATAGCCCTTGTTGGGTTTGTCGGAATCGTAGCCGTGAACGTACCATCTGGATTTACAGGTACAGAAACCGCTCTTCCACCTAATTGATCTTGATAAAATACTCTTGTACTTCCTTGGTTAAAACTCATTCCAAGCTTTTGCATTTCTTCCGTTTCTTTATCATAAACAGATCCAGAAATTGTGACACTTGTTTGACCGTTCTTATATTCAACTACATCTGGACTATTTACTGTCATTTTCGGTGCGGTGTTGTCAAAATAGAAAGGTGCATCTTGTGAGAATGTTTTTCCTGCATCATTTGTACCAATAACCTTTAGCTTATAATAACCAGGTTTTGCTAAATCTTGATTATAAGCAATTGGTTGATCATCATCACCAGTGAACTTGTAGTAATATCCATTAAATATTTTAGAAATACCATAAGTAATATTTTCATCCATTCCTAATCCATTAATTGTACCAACAAAACCTAAATCTTTTCCTGTATTACCATCTACAAGAACAACATCAAGTGTGCGCATATGAGATTTGATACTTATTATTGCATTTGTATAAATTAACTGACCACTATAAGCTGCATCAAATACTTGAGTAAATGCTTGTGGACTCATCGTAAGTGAATTAATTCCTTCTTCAACTGTTTTAATTGCAAAAGGAACTTGGAACGTTTCATCTGGATTATCATGATTTGTATATGTTACAAATCCTTCGTAAATACCTAATTTTGCTGATTTCGGAACTGTTATGGCAACAGTTGATTTCTTTTTCGAATTGGCAGCAACTTTAATTGATTTATCTGTAACAATCATTACCCCATTATCATCTGCATCTAACGAACCTCGACGATCTGATTGGAAAGTAACCTTTACATCATATGTTTGTGCTTGATTACTATTGTTATAGATGTTTAATGAGCGTTGATCGCTAATATTTGTTCCAGCTGGAGCAAAAACCCCGAATGAAAGTGCGCCTGTTAAGTCTTTAATCGTTTTTAGATTTCCTTTTTTATCATAACTACCTTTTGTCTCATCCATTATTTCAATTCTTGTTTTTGAATGAATTGCTTCATATGGATCTACTTGACCAGCTCCAGTTTCAAAAACACTATAATTTCCATTTAAAGGATCTGCTGTGTTCATTAATGTTTCTTTAATTTGTGCAGGAGTTAAGTTTGGATTTGCTTGTAATAATAATGCTGCAACACCAGCTACATTTGGCGTAGCCATTGAAGTACCTGACAAATTATCATATGCATATTCATATTTACCAACTTGATCTGCCCCATGCATGTAAGATGGGACAGTTGAGAAAACAGCAACACCCGGCGCAGTAACTTCAGGCTTAATATCATATGTGATACGAGCTGGCCCACGAGAACTGAAAGCAGCTAATTTGCTACCTTCGTCTACTACTTTCCCCATTTCATCAAAAGAGAACATTGAAGTTGTATCAAGTTTTGACGTAAGTGCATTTCCTTGCTCATAAGACATTGAGAATGTTGGGACTAATCCATAGCTTGAACCTAAATATGTTGGAATAAATCCTTCACCTGGTACATTATTGACTAATATTACTGCAATTGCACCATGATTTTTAGCAAATTTTATTTTATCTACCAGTGCAATAACTCCCCGGTTTACTAATGCAACCTTACCTTTTACATCAATTGATTTATAGTCAGAATCTGTGCCGGAATTTGGAACTTGTACAATTGAATAATTACTACCTGAAAGACTCTCTTCATTGTCTCCAAAACCTTTACCTAATAGTTTCATATCTGCTTTAATTTCTGCAGTTCCATGGAAAGTTCCTTTAGATGTTGCAATCTCAGTTTTCGTATCGTTGGCACCAACTGTAATCGCTAAAGCTGAAGCTCCTGGAGCACCTAATGTATACGATCTATCTCCAGCATTTCCAGCAGCTACAACTGCTGTTACACCTGAAAGCACAGCATTATTTACTGCGATACTTTCAATATTCTCTGGATCATTACTTGAATTTCCAAGCGATAAATTAATGACGTCCATTCCATCTGCAACCGATTTATCAATTCCACCTAAAACACTCTCAGTTGTACCAGAACCAAATTCTCCCAAAACACGATAAACATAAAGGTCAGCGTCTGGTGCTACACCTGTTACTGCATAATCTGCATTATTTTTTCCACTTCCAGCGATGATACCAGATACATGGGTACCATGCTCTGTATAAAAAGTTGAACCTGTAAGTGGATCAGTTTCTGCTAGACCAGATTTCTTCCAATCATCATATGTAGTCTCCATTGGATCTGCATCATTATCTACAAAATCCCATCCTTTTACTGCGCTTGGCGAAATGGATTTCGGGTCTACCCCTTTTTGTGCACGGTATCCTTTGTATGCGTCTGTTAAATCAGGATGATTGTAATCAATACCAGTATCAATAACACCTACCTTAATCCCTTTGCCAGTAAATCCTTCATCATGTAACTGATTAATTCCTGGGAATACTTCATTTGCTATTTTTTTTGCTTCTGTATTGCTTTCTGTTTTAGTAGGTGGTTCAACTTTAATAACCTGATTAGGCCATATTGCTTTTACAACTTTTGATTTTAATAATGACTTCACTTTATTTGCAGGAAGCTCCATAGATACTCCGTTTAGTGAGCTATTATACTTATGTTTGATTTTGAATACATTTTTATTTTCACTTAGATCTTCTTTATAAATAGATTCAAGGTCATTTTTAAATGTTTCTTGTGCTTCTCTTGCATATTGTTCTGCTTCTAAAATAGATAGACTATTTCCATTTGTTGCTTCTTCAATTACTGCAACTTTTGCTGGTTTGTCTTTAAATTCAACAATAACTGATAAGTTATCTGTACTCTCTAAATCTACCGAATCTGGTAATTGTAAGCCTTCTTGACTAGTAGCTTTTAATTTTTGAAGAGCCTCTCGTTGTTCAACCGTTAATTTTGAAAGGATTTCTTCAATAGAAGCAGTTGAAGCTGCTTTTACAATTGATTGTTGCGGTTTAACTGGAATTGAGTTAAATAAAACACCAGTACTTAAAGTTAATATTGCTGTCCCTTTTATAAAACGATTCATTCTTCTCTCCCCTTCTTGCATTAATTATCTTTCTGACTTGATTATAAGGAGATTTGACAGTATTTATTTTTCTAAAAATTCTATCAATTACTGAAAAACTCTTCGTCAAACTTCGACAACTCCAACAAAAAAAAGAGCTGTAATCAGCTCTACACTTGCGTAACTTCTTTATAATCACTATTTTTTTCATCGCTTAACATTTGCATATATTTGCCATCTAGCCCATCTGTTAAATGTCCTCTATAATGCCAAATAGCCAAAAGACATTTTTTAAATTTCTCAAGTATTCCGGCATTTTTTACTTTTATAGCAACATCAATTAATTCATTTAATCCATTCTCGTAATCTTCTATTTCACATTTTAAGAGAGCAGTAGCATAGCAGTAATCTAAATATAATTGCTGCTGATATAGATTTGAACTATTCGCCATTTCAAAAATCTCTTTTTCATGCCTTTTTAATAGCTGACATGCACATTCAAATTTTCCCAATTTCACATATGCCTCTATGATTCTAGGTAATCCTACAGACAGATCTTCTCTATCTTTTAGCCATTCATAATATTCATCAGCATACTGTAATTCACCAAAATCAATCCTCGCAACAAATCGATTGCCAATTGCAATGTCTGAAAAATATTGATTCACCTTTTCATATTTATCTATTATATTTAATACTTCTTTTAATGAATGACTTAATCTAGTTAAAGCAAATCCTTGATAAACGAGAGCATAGCCATAATGTTGATCAAGCTTGGCGATTTTTTCTAGACGCTTCGCGTAATGGAAAACCTTGTCCCAATCTTTTAACATATAATAAGTTGCAGTAATCCATAAAAATGTTAATTCTTGAAAATCAACTGGCATATAGCTTACATATTCTAAAACATGAACGAGTGTAGCTGGCCCTTCATCAGTTAATCTATTCACATAATACTTTCTAAAATAACTGATCGCTACTTCTTCAGATATTGAATCTGGCATATGGTGAATAATGATTTCATACAAAGGTAACGCTTCTTTTTCTTTTCCTTCTAAAAATAGCTTTTCAGCGATATGAAATAAATTTTGTAGATTTTTTGTGCGAATTGTTTTTGATTTTTCCTCTAACATAACCGTAATCATAAATTCTAGTTCTTCCTTAAAACCATTAATAGCACATTTATAAATAAAAGCTACACTTCTGCGTTTATCCAAGTATCGATTTTGATTAAAACACAGTTGAGTATATAATCCATAAAAAGTTCCTTCATCAAGACCAAATGTTTTGGTCAGAGCATCCAAATAATGTAATGATAGGGGTTTTTTATTATTAAAAACTCTACTGATATCACTAATATGAATCCCCGAATGTTTCGCTAAATCTGCTTTATTCCAATTTTTCAATTCCATTAGATTGAGAAATTCATATAAAAGAATCTGGTTCATTATGATACCTCACTATATTATGTCATCGTTAAATGTTTTTTTAATTAGGTAAACATTCCATTAAAACTGTCTAAGTCCTCTTAATTAATGAAAAGATAATCTAGATGTATTAGACGGAAATTTCACATAGTCCAATTGTCATTAAAAGATTCAATAAAAAAAGCTCAAACCAAAATATGGTTTGAACTTTTTTCCTATTTTCATTAATAAAGTACTGGAATCACAATTCTTTAAATATCTGATTATTGATTAGAAGATAACTCAGATTTAATTTGTTGAACGACTTCTGGTTGTGCAGGTTCTGCTGGTTTATAGTAGCCCTTATTTAGCGCATAATTGTATAAAGTTCTTTGACGTGCTTCATCTTGGTTTCTAAGTTGAATTAAAGTTTGTCTTAATTCTGGATTATTTGATTCGTTTATAAATCCTGCATAACCCGTTAAACTTGCATTAATTCCTGCTAAGTAATCATTGACCATATCTTTATCCTGTAACATTGTCTTTCCTCCTTACCCTAAGAACGATAGTAGTTGTTGACGTGATTGTCTTGCAGATTGAGCATCTCTTTGTAGCATTGCTTTTAATTCAGGATCAGCACATTGCTCTGCATATGTTTCTAATTTAGTAGCAATTGTACTATGTCCTCCGATAATATGACGGAGGTTTTCAACTTCAAGTTCAGTTAATGATTGATTCATTCTTACATCTCCTTTCAAAGCATAATACTTTATTAATTTTCCTAAATGTGGAAATTCTATTCGTGAAAATTAAAATTGATTGATCATATGATTTATGAGACACAAAGCTATTAAGATGGCGATTTTGATTTCTCTCTCTTATATGAACTGTATCCTCCCTTACATCCCTAAACTAATTAATGAACTAGAAAAATTGAAAATGAAAAAATGTCCCAAATGAAGGAATGATTCATTTGAGACATCTTATGTTTAAAAAATTTAATTAAATTGTTTTATTTTTATTGGTTTTTTACAGTATTACTTTTATTTCCAGCTTTATCAATTGCATAAAAAGTCATCGTAATTTCACCTTTACTTATTGCTTTTACAATTGAACAGCTTTTTCTTTAATATCATACCATTTTAGCAATATGAAATTAGTACTGTTTATTTTTTTTATGATCTATTACTGTTGTTTTAGCTGCAGCACTTTGATTTCCTTCGCTATCTTTGGCATAAACTGATAGAACTGTACCTTCTTTCTGTTTACTTATTTTAATTCGATACGCTCCTTTAGAATCTGCTTTTCCAGTTGCGATAATCTCATCATTTTTCTTAATAATGATTGATGCATTTGCTTCAGTTGTACCAGTTATATCATTATCATTGTTATCAACCGTGTCGATTATTGGCGCATTTGGAGCTGTACGATCTAATACGGTAGTTGATAATGTTTTTTGGTATCCTGTCATACCCTGTACTTGTATTGTTAAGACTGTTCCTGCTTTTTGAGGACTAATTTGAATTATATATTTACCTTCAGAATCTACTTTACCTGTTGCGACAATACTATCTTTATTTTTCACTGTAATTTTTGCATCTTGTTGAGCTGTACCAGAAATTGTAGTGTCATTGTCATCAATCGAATTGATCGTAGTTTCTACATAATTTCGTTTTAATACAACCAGTGAAAATTCTTTCGTCGTGCTCGCTTTACCTTTAGTAATTGTTGCTGTTAATGTGATTGAACGATTTCCATCCTCAAAATATGGACGAATTACTGTTCCATCTTCTTTTATAACAGAAGCATCACTAGAAGACCAAGTAATACTTGTATCATTAGTACCTTGTGTTGGTAAATTCAAATTAGAAGTGACTGAATTTTGATCAGTATTATTTTGCTTAATCAAATTCCAAACAACTGATGACTTTGCTGCGACAACTGCCGGTTCATCATTCGTATCTTGACTTCTTACAAAGAAATAAAACATTTTTCCAATTCTTGCATCACCTAATTTTATATATGCGAATACTGGAACGTACTGATTTTGGGTAGGTCTTGTCACTTTTCCGTCATTTGAGATGACGTCTGGCATGTCCGATTCCCATCGAATTTCGACACCGTCATTTCCAAAAGTTGTCGGAAACGTTAAATCCTTCGTGACCTCCATATCGCTTGTGTTTTCACCAAGTAATTTTTCAGTTGTTAACCCTTGAGATACTCGCAGTACTTTTGTTCGTTCTATGTTTTGTGTATCTTTTAGGACTGTTAAATGGAACGTTTTGTAGAATGTACCGCTGTTACGTGTGAATTTTGCAACAAGTTCCACGTGTGCATCATCTTCGTCAAATAACGGTAGGTACACGCGACCTTGATTCGTAATATGCTTTTGATCATCAGAAGTCCATGTAATTACTGAACCATTTGATCCTCTAGTTGGTAATGATAAAGCTTCTGATACATCACCTTGCTCTTTGTTACCTTCTCGAATAACATCCCAAGTAATTGATGAAGCATCTTCAGCAACAGCTTGTGAATCATTTTGAGTTTTCGGTTTCACTGTTAAGTTGAAAGTCTTAACTGCAGTAGCACCTCCTACAGTTGCAGTAGCAGTTAGTGTGATATTCTTATCTTTATCTGATCGATATACCTTACCAACGTTTGTGATAATGGTTGGATCACTGCTTTCCCAGCTAATTTCTGCTTGATTATTTTTATCATATAAAGGTAGCACTAAATTAGTCGTCACATTTGTTTGATCTGTGTTACCACCTTTTATCTTGTCCCAATTCAATTGTTCAGCTGCTTTTGTTGCTAAAGGTTGATCTGCACCCTCTGCTGCACCAAGACGATAGATTACCACATTGAAAACTAATGGATGGTTCCCTGCAAATGGGTGACTAGGATTCTCACCGATTGTACTTCCACCATCTATTTCAAAATAGTTTACTCCAGGTTTTAACTCTCCTGTTGGCATACTGAATGATTTCACACCAGGTTCATTGTTATATCCTGCTGGGATATTTCCACCAGTTTCTTCGTTTAACCCATCGTCATATGGACCACTTCTCCATTCTGAAGTTGGATTAAATAAGTTTTTATAGAATTTATCTTCTCCCGCTACTGCTCGATTCCAATCGACCCATTCAGCGTAGAAATTCATTCCAACCGCTGTTACCGACCCTTTTACATCATATGTTGAATCATAAGTAAAGAATGTTGCCGTACCAGTTGAATCAATAATCGCATCGTCAAATTTCACTTTTGGTATATACGAATTTTTGATGACAGGTACTTGGATCGTCGTCTCGTGACCTAAATAGTCAATCATTGTTACTGGAAACGTACTTTCGCCTTCAGGTATACTACCTGGGTCATTATAACCGACAGGATTATTAAAGGCATATATATCTCCTAATGGCAAGTCCCAGTCTGGTATTGCATTAGGGTAATAAGATGTTGCCGCTTTTCTTTGTTGATTTCCAACTAATAAAATTGGTGCTAAATCTGGATTTGCTGACCATGTTTTATTGTTACCATAAGGCGTTACAAGATAGCCTGCAACCCATGGATCGAAATTTTCTACATGGTAAGTCTTATTGTAATGAAGTTTTATTTCTGGATTTCTACTTGCATCTTTATATGGAACAACATCAATCGGAAGTTCAGTGTTTGTACCATTATTTTGTACTGTCACTTTATCAGCTTCAATAGTAACTTCAAACGTCATTGAACTTGCATTTCCCATATAATCGGTAGTTGTCAGTTCGATAGAGTGATCTCCATTTTCTAACACAACTGGATATCGGAACGTTTGTTCAGATCTATCTAAAGTTGTAATACTTCCCATTGATTTTTTAATTCCACCATCAACAGCAACTTCTACTTTATATCCTCTTGAATTTGCTATTTCATCTTTCGCTGTCGTATTAAGCATTAGAGAAACAGGATCTCCACTATTTTCTACGAATGCCTTCATTTTACTCGCATTCAATGAAATGCTTGGTGCCTCTGTATCTACAAATGTCTCGATACCAATAGCTGGAACCTCTGCATCATTCCATTGCTCACCTTCAGCCAAGCATACATATTTCACAACATATTCTCCTGCAGGTAAATCAGTTGGAACGGTATATTGTCCTTTAATCGAATACTCACTGTATTCTCCATATGCAGGTTTTTCCGTCATCACTTGATTTAGATCAAGATCAATCGGATTTCCAACAATCGAATTATTATCGTAATAATTCTTTAGAAGTACTGCTTGAATTTTTTTCACAGCGCCTGTACGTCCAACTGCATTAAAATTTAAACTAAAATTATCGCCAGGTTTTACGTTAGCAGTCCAGTACATACTTGGAACGTTGTCTCCTAAAGTAGCTGAATACATATCAATCCAAACATGGTTACTTGTTTTATTAACGATAACGGTATGACTTTCACCATAATTTCCAACTTTATCAATTGGCGCAATGTTGATGATGTTAAGACCTTCATTTAGTCCTGGTACATTTAATTCATATGTACCGTCAGCATTTTGCTTTACGTCTGATTTATAATTAGTAAATGGCTCGCTTCCATTCACGGCTAAAAATACACTACCGTCAACATCACCAGCTTCTCCATCATCCATAGTCCAGCGCACAGTATAACTATCTTTATTCGTCATTTCAGGATTTGTTTTTTCATCATAATCCGCTGATCTTAATAAATTTAAAGTCGGTGCTGCAGTATCCTTATACATCGGAATATAAATTGTTGGTTGTGGTTTTGCATTTGGTGCATCTGCTGTTGCTGTAACCGCAAAGTAATACTGCCCATCTGGCATTGGAATTCCTTGTTTATGTGCATACCAAACCCAATCTGCTGAAAGTAAAGAGGGAAGACCACCTGAATAAGGATCACCTTTTGCAAACCATTGTTCATCTGCCATGTGTGTCACAAGATTATGTTCTTTATCAACAACATCTATTTTTAAGTTACGCGCGCTTCGAAGTAAAGCAAGCGCAGGTACTGGGGAGAATTGTGGACCAAAAGCATAAAACTTGTCACCTAAAGCGATTTGAGCCGGTGTTTGTGGCTTACCGAATACCTCCTCGTATCCAAAATAAAAGGGACCTGTTTGAATTGCTAATTGTGTTCCAAATCCTGACTGAGTCCATACATCAGTTGTATCTTGCGTATCGATAACTTTTGGCTCATCCCATTTGCCATAAAAACCATTATATGGAACGTTTAAAGTTGGGTTGCTTGAATCTGTCGGTGTTAAATAAATATAGCCCTCAACAAACGTGTTTTTTACTGTAGCATCTGTTAAAGATAATGTAACACTCACTGTCTTAGTTGAATTTGCTGGGATTGTAATTTCCTTTAAATCAAATGATAATTTTGCATCATCCAAATATCGACTACGAATGTTATCTGAATTTGTATTAAGCGAGTCTTTTAAAACATCCGTCATCACATTTCCATTTAATTTGTACGTAACAGATTTATTTGAAAGATTTGAAGCAGTTAATGTAAATATAGTGTCTTTATCAATTTCTTTTAAACTAATACTTCCAGTATCAGTTGAGCCTGTGACAACAACAGGAGATTTCACAGCTAGATCCGGACGAATCATACCTGCTCCTTGTCTTCTAGGTTGGTATTCTGTCATATAATCAATTCGGTCAATCGAATTGTTCGAATTGACATAATCTCTTTTAGCTGGAATAGATGTATTCATGATTAAATTCTTTGTTAATTGTGCAAACTTTCTTGTTCCAGGTTTATATCCTTTTTCTATCAAAGCTTGCATAACATCAGCAACTGCTCCAGCTACATATGGAGCTGCCATAGACGTTCCATCTTCATTCTCATACGCATTATGCTTAGTTGTATCTGCTGTTCTAACTGACGAATAAATCGCATGTCCAGGAGCCATTACTTCTGGCTTTAATAATAAATCACTAGTAGTTCCCCAGGATGTGAAATCTGTTGGTTGCCCTGGGTTCGATTCAGCGAATGCTGAGCCTACAGTCTCATCATTAATTTTAAACTTAATTGACTTTTGAGTTGTAGCATCTAGTGGGCCAATAACTGGTCCCCCACCACATGTACTAAGTGGCCCTATATCAATACCACCACCGCCACCACAAGTAAGTTTATCTTCTAATGCCTTTCCATCATCATAACTAATAAATGAAAAAGGAATTGATCCAAAACCTTGAGGTTCTGGAGCTGGTTGAGTAGAACTTGAATTATAAACAATTACTCCTACGGCACCTTTTTGTTTCGCATGTGCTACTTTTTCTGCAAAACTTATTGTTCCGCGCTTAATTAATACGACCTTACCAGTCACATCTATACCATCGTAATCTGTAGGTATTCCAATACGTTCATTTCCACTACTGTCTTTTCCTAGAGAAACTAAAGAATACTCTTTGTTTTTATCTGCTGGCCAATTCCAATCATCAAGACCTTCTCCAGTTATATCAAAATCAACTTCGTCTGTATGAAATTTATACGTATGTTTAGATACAATGTTATTTGCTGCTGCAACTGTAAATGAATCTGGATAAACACCTGGGTTACCAATTTTATTTAAATCAGGAGTTTGTCCAATTTTAATTGTTTCACCCAAACCACCAGATCGATCTGCATAGGCATTAGACGCATTTCCTGCTGCTACTACTACAACATGTCCCTCGTCTGTTGCATTTCGAATCGCAATACCTAATGGATCATTAGGGTCTCTTGTATCGAAAGAAGAAGATGAACCTAAACTCATGTTGATTACATCTGCTCCTAATGCTGAAGCATGGTCAACCCCTTTAATAATATCTTCTGTTAATGCACCAGCTTGTTTGTCTGAGAACACTTTTTCTGCAATAATTTGAGCTTCAGGTGCAACTCCTTGAATGACAGGGCCAGATCCAGCCGCAATTCCTGCTACGTGTACACCATGTGAGCTAGTTGCATTAGTTGGATCTTCTACACGTGGGATGATATCGTCATTTTGATCAGCCCAGTTGTAGCCGTCTACTACTTTCAGAGAAGTTGATCCATCTGGACGAGTAAATTTCCCTTTTTTAATTCTTGCTTTACTCATATCTTTAGGATCTGGGAATGCTTCATGAGTATAGTCAACTCCCGTATCAACAATCGCGATAACCATTCCTTCCCCTTGATAACCGATTGGTTTTCCTAAAGTAGAACCATTCCAAAGATTTTTGATTCCTGTCAAGTCATGCTGTTGATTAACCGCAGGAGTAAATGTTTGTTGTAATGTAACTGCTTTTACATCTGGCAAAGATTTAATATAGTCGATATCTTCATATTTAATATCTTTAATACTAAAACCTTTAAATACGTTTTCGAACTCATGTTTAAATTTTAAATTCTTTGATTTACTACCAGAAAGTTTGTTCTTAATTTTGTTTTTTGTCGCATCTATGTCTTCTTGGATTATATCTTTTGCATTACTTAAAGACTGTTGATTAACACCAACATTTTCTTCTGCTGTCATTTCAGATACAGTCTGGCCCTTCAGTTGAACAATAACCGAAACCATCTCTTCTGGATTATGAGCTTCTAATTTCGCAAGCTTTTCCATATCTGCTAGTTTCTTTTTCTTGTCCCTAGCAATTGCAGCCTCGATCGTTTTTTGACCTTTTTCTTTTAATCTCTCAATCTCTTCACTTGTTAAATTAGCTGAATTAGGGTTACCTTTACCATTAGTTACAAATATACCTGATTCTGGTTCTGTATTTTTTGCAATGAATGGGTTTTGTTGCGAATTTTCTTCAGCTAATACAACTGTCATGTTTGACATGACAAGACCGAAGACTGTCAAATAAGAAATTTTTTTCAAAAACCTTCTTCTAAACTTCATGTTGTCCCCCCTTGACTGAGCAATCTAATATTGGAGATCACTTGCTCAATCATTTTCATTAATAAAAATTTAAGTATTGAGAATTTTCTTAACACTTATTTCTATAAGTCTTATTCTACTTAAGCTTGTATTTGGCGTAAATTGGGGGAATATATGATAAATTATTCTGTTTAACCCAATAAAAATAGAATCATTATTAGCAGAAATTGTAGTAAATTGTAGAATAAAAAGATAATTATAAAAATCTGAAGTAATTTGAATGAAATTTAAAAAGATTCATAAATAAACTTGGGGGAATTCTGCTGATGAAGATGATTTTAAAAATTAAAATATCTAGGGAAAATAGTTTAAAGTTATTTCAAAATAAATTAATTCTATTTTTTTAGAGTAAAATTTTAAGAGTTTTATTTTTAAAGCTCAAATTCTATTTTCAATTGAAAATTTACAAAACCTAAATATAATATATTGAGAAAATGTTATATTTAAGTTTACAACAATACTTACCAATTTCATTTTTAATGTTATAAAGATGAATTGAAAACACGATACAATTTACTTAATATAAAAAAGCCCAACCCCTTTTTACAAAGAGTTTGAGCTAATTCATTTGTCATCCCAATTGACAGCCAACCAATGACCAAACCACTGTTCATTACATTGTAGGAATATGATTTGTTCAAAAAATTAGGTTGAATTTAATTTGACTTAGCGTGCATTTCTACTGATTCGCGTATTGCTCTACGTAAGATTTTTCCTGTACTATTTTTAGGTAATTCAGGGATGATTTCAATAGCTCTAGGTGCTTTATATTTTGCTAATTTAACACTACAGAAATGTATTAATTCAGCAGCTGATACACTTTCATCATTACATACAACAAAAGCTTTTACTTGTTCTCCAAAAACTGGATCAGCGATCCCAATTACTGCTGCTTCTACTACTGCTGGATGTTGATATAGTACTTCCTCTACTTCTCGAGGATAGACATTATAACCGCCTACAATTATCAGATCCTTCATTCGATCAACGATAAAAATATAGCCATCCTCATCCATTTTTGCTAAGTCACCAGTATGGAACCAACCATTCTTTATAGCAAAAGATGTAGCCTCTGGCATACCTAAATAACCCAACATAACATTTGGTCCTTTAACTATTAACTCACCAACTTCACCTCTTGGTAACTCATCTCCATTTGGATCGACAATCATATTGTATACATTTGGAATATTGATTCCAACCGAACCCCTTTTTCTTTTACCATTTATTGGATTAAAGGCTGTAGCGGGTGATGTTTCTGTACAACCAAATCCTTCAAGAATATTAACTTGATATTTTTCTTCAAATCTTTGAATTAATTCATCTGGCAATGGGGCACCACCCGATAAGCAGGCACGAATTGTTTTAAAATGTTCAGCTGTATAATCTTTTAATTGAAATAAGAAACTATACATTGTCGGTACGCCCACAAATAATGATACTTTCTCATTAAAAATAGTATGAATGATTTCATTGGGAATAAACTTCTGTGCAATTACAATATTCGCTCCACTCATAATAGGCGCATTAATACAGACAGATAGACAAAATATGTGGAACATAGGAAGAACTGCTAAAATACGATCTTCTTTTTGAAACTCCACTAGTTTAACAATTGACTCTGCATTTGAAGCCATATTTCTGTGACTTAGCATAGCACCTTTTGGTTTTCCTGTTGTTCCAGAAGTATATAAAATTACGGCAAGATCCTCTTCTGTAATTAATGGATATTCATAATCTTTTGACCTATTTTCGATCAACTGCTCCCAATTAAATTCAGCTTTATTCGATCCAACATAGTACAATAATTCTATTTGTTTACATTCCATTTTAAGTGAATCAATGATCGCTTCCAATTCAAAATTTGCAATGACAGCTTTTGCTTCAGAATTAGATAATATATATGAAATTTCATCCTTTGTATAAATTGGATTAATCGGTATAACTACTGCGCCTGCACGTAGAATTCCATAATAAGAAATAACAAACTCAGGACAGTTCCCTAATATTAATGCAACTTTATCACCTTTACTGATTCCATTAGCAGCTAAGTTAAATGCTACACAGTCAACTTGTTTATTTAGTTCGGAATATGATATATCCTTACCTGCAAATGAAATTACATTTCGATTTGGGTATTTTTCTACACTATTTTTCAAACTTGTAATTAAATTCCAACTCATATTGCTTCCTCCCCTATCAATACAATCGTTAACAAGATAAAAGTCAAACTCCATATAACTAATCACCAACTTTTTATTCATATACACTTTTTCTACATGTTGAGGCACCATCTAATGATGGTGCCCTTCATTTAAATTATGAAACTCCTAAACTAGTTCCAGCAACTTCGTTTGAAACTTTAGCAATTACTTCTGGTGGAATTTTATAAAATAAGCCAGTTGGATCACTGTGAACCATTGCGACTATGTATGCCATATTATCAACATTCACATTAAAATCAGCAAATGTATCAGGTAGTCCCACTTTCGTTCTTAAGTTTTGAATGAATGCAACAACTACTTTCAGACAATCTTCAGGTTTTTCTGGCAGGTTACTAATTCCAAGTGCGTCAGCAAATCCATGAATTCTTCTTAAATAGAACGGTGCCATAGTTTCCATTACACTTGGTAATAACACTGCATTTGCTAGTCCATGTGGAATATTGAATTTTGCCCCAAACACATGCGCAATATTATGAACTGGAACTGCATTGATCGTTAAACAAAAAGCAGAGATTGCCATTGTACTAGCCATTAACATATTTGCTCTTGCAACGATATCTTGTCCTTCATGTACGGCTGTTTGAAGATTTTCTACGATCATTCGAATCGATTGAAGTGCATATGCATCTGCCATTGGATTCGATTGAGGAGAAAAATATGCTTCAACAGCATGAGTTAATGCATCAAAACCTGTAAATGCTGTAATTTTTGGTGGTAATCCAACAGTTAGTTCAGGATCTAATATTGCCATATCCGCACTAATAAATGGATTTAGTATATTTGTTTTAATGCCAGCAATTTCATTCAATACGACAGCTACTGGTGATACCTCTGCTCCAGTTCCAGCAGTAGTTGGAATTGCAACATGAGGAATTGCAATGTACTCCGCTTCAGGCCAAAATTGCATGATATTTCCAACAAGAAGTTCATTACGAATATCATCGACTTTATTATGAAGCATCCATTTTATTGCTTTTACTGTGTCTAAAACACTACCACCACCAACAGCAATTAATGCATCTCCGTTACATTCTTTAAAATATTTAGCACCTCGGTTAATAATTGCCCCTTTTGCATCTTGCTCGATATCCTCAAAGACACCAACTAACTGTACCGCTCCAGGAACAACCTCGAACAATTCCTTAATTTTATCTGTTATTCCAGCTTGCGTAATTCCTTTATCTACATAAAGAACCGCTCTTTTACCGCCAAGATCTTTAATCATTTCAGGTAACAATGAGCGTGCTCCTACACCACTATTTACAACTGTTCGAACTGAAAACTGAAAAAATGACGTTACCATAGGATCACTCTTTTCTATAATTTTTTATAAACATTAAATTATGAATCTATTTTTCTTATAGTAAAATTCCATACCATGGTTTTTGACTTAGTTCCGGAGTTAATGAAACATGAACATGTTTTACTTGTGTGTATTCATCTAATGCATATTTTCCAAGCTCGCGTCCAAAACCGCTTTGTTTATATCCACCAAATGGCGCATCACTTCTAAGCATGTGCCAGTCATTAATCCAAACAGTCCCTGCTTTTAATTCACGTGAAACTTGAAGTGCTTTGTTAACGTCCTTCGACCAGACTCCCGCAGCTAATCCAAAAATCGTGTCATTTGCAATTTCAATTGCTTCCTCAATCGTTGAGTAGCGAATGACACACAGAACAGGTCCAAAGATTTCTTCTTGAGCAATTTTCATTTTATTGTCTACATCTGCGAAAATAGTTGGTTCAATGAAATAGCCATGATCATAGCCTTCACCCGTTAAACGTTTTCCACCACATACTAAGCGGGCACCTTCTTTAATTCCAGCTTCAACATATGATAAAACTGTGTTAAGTTGCTGCTCAGAAGCCATAGGACCCATTCCGTTTGCCATATCGAGCTGATTTCCAATCGTAATAGAAGAAGCAAGTTTCTCAAGTCTTTCCACGACTTCATCGTAGATAGAATCATGAACTAAAAGTCTTGTACCAGATTCACAAAGTTGTCCTGAGTGTAGACAGAATCCAAATAAGCTTCCTGGAATCACGATATCTAAATCAGCATCTGGTAAAACGATTGATGGTGATTTACCACCTAATTCCAAAGTCACTCGTTTTACTGTTTCAGATGCCATTTGCATAATATGGCGACCTACTTCTGTTGATCCAGTAAAAGCAATTTTATCTACGTGCGGATGAGTAGCTAATACTTCACCAACTGTTGCCCCAGGTCCCGATACTACGTTAAACACACCCGCTGGAACTCCAGCCTCAGTTGCTAACTGAGCTAGTTTTAGCGTAGAAAGAGGTGTATTTGAAGCCGGTTTTACAACAATCGAATTTCCCATAGCAAGTGCAGGCGCGATTTTCCACATTGCTAAAAGCATAGGAAGGTTCCAAGGAGTTATTGCAGCTACAACACCAATTGATTCACGCCAAACCTGATTATTGCTTGGTCCTGGAAATGGAATAACTGGTAATGATTCTACAAATGGATATTCCATTGTAAATTTTGCAGTTTGTTGAAGTAAATCTACTAAATATAAAATATCAAGATTTGAAATCCTTCTTACAGTTGCACCTGAACTAATTGCTTCCAAGAAAGCTAGTTCCTGAGAGTTCTCTACTATTTTATTTCCGAAATTAATTAAAATTTGCGCTCTTTCTTTAGGGGATTTTTTTGCCCATACACCTGAATCATAAGCTTTACGAGCAGAAGCAATTGCAGCCTCTGCATCCTGTTTTCCAGCTTTAGCAACCTTAGCGATTACTTCACCAGTTGCCGGATTTTTCACATTAAAAGTTTCACCGCTTATTGCAGGTGTCCACTTCCCATCAATATAGAGTGGAAATTCCAATACTTTTACAGCTGTTTGCATAAAAAGACCTCCTAAAAATAGTTTTAAAAAAAGACTCTGTTAACGCTAAATGTTGGTCAACAATCTTGTTTAACAGAGCCTAAATATAAGAGATTAAATTTGTTACATCAGGCTTCGTTAATTAAGGTGTAACGATATTAGGCCATGGGTCAAACTTGTCCATTAGTGACAATAGTTCTTTAAATTTTTGTTTATTTCCTGAAATAGAAATCTTACCTGCTGCTTCCATCTGATCCATGTCAGCCAAGCCAAGCGCAATTAAATAGAATGTTACTTTATCAACTGTTAATGTAGCGTCAGGGTTTGTAGCTTGTTGATCTTTTTTATAGTTTAGAACTGAATTACCTACATTTATTGAGTAATTCGTTTTTAAATCTGTTAACGACACATTAAATGCATACTGTTTACCTTCTGCTTTTGTTCCATTCAGTTTAATTGAGAAGAAATTCATAAAATCTTCAACTGGCATATTCATCAGCATGTCTAAATTCATAGGATTCGCGCGTTTTGAGTCATCTCTTACAACGCCTTTTCTTAGCTCTTGTGCACCAGTAAGATAGAAGTTTCGCCATACCGAAGATTCTGCTTGATAGCCTAATTGTTCGTAAGCATTAGCAAGTAAGTTTTTTGCTTCAGTATTTTTTGGGTTCGACATCACCACATGTTTTAATACTTCAGCTACCCATCTATATTCACCTTTGCTATAGTCTGCTTTCGCTAATTTCAATACATTTTTTTCTCCGCCCATATACTTCACATATTTAGCTCCAGCTTCTATTTCCGGAAGTGGATCCAAATCTGATGGATTTCCACTAAAATTACCTAAATAAAAATTATATACAGCCTTCACATTTTGTTTTAAATTCCCATAATATCCACGATTAGCCCAATATTTATCTAAGCTCTTAGGAAGCTTAATCTTATCTGCGATTTCATCCGCTGTGTAGCCTAAGTTTGCCATGCGTATCGTTTGATCATGAATATATTTATATATATCGCGTTGTTTTGTTAATTGCTCGATTACTCGGTCCTTACCCCATAACGGCCAGCTATGTGCAGTTACCATTACATCAATATCTTCTTTACCATATAAATCAATTGTTTGATCAAGTGCTTCTGTCCATTTCAGGGCATCTCTTGTCTTTGCCCCCCTTAATGTATATATATTGTGTAATGTATGCCCTGTATTTTCTGCTACTACTAATGCTTTATAATCCTTGATGTAATAATGCATTTCAGCAGGAGCCTCAGTATGAACAGTTAATAAAAATTCAAAAGTAAGACCATCTATTTGCATTGTTTGGACATCGTCCTTTATTTCAATAGTTGGTTGCATATAACTGAATGTTCCCGTGCTTAAACCTGGTCCAATACCAGCTGTAACGAATCCTTTCTCATTAGCTGGCAATAGATTACCAAACATATAACCAGCACGTCGGGACATGATATTCCCTAAAAGAACATTTTCACTTAATGCTTCTTCATTAAATCCATTCGGCACAACGATTGGAACCTTTTTAGGATCTGTTGCATACCCAGCAACTCCTTTAATGCCACCAAAATGATCTGCATGACTATGACTGATCACAATAGCACTTACAGGTTGTTTTGGTCTATGTGCAAAATATAATTCCATCGCTTCCTTAGCAGTTTCAACTGTCGACATTGTATCCAAAACAATTAAGCCTGTTTTTCCTTCAACAATCGTCATGACTGATAAATCTAGTCCACGAACTTGATAAACGCCATCAACTACCTTAAAAAGACCTGAAGTATTTTGTAATTGAGCTTGTCTCCATAAACTTGGGTTAACTGTTGCAGCCGCAAATTTATCCTCTTTTATAAACGAATATCGATTACTATCCCAAATAACTGTCCCATTTGCATTTTTTATCGGTTTATTGTTTAGTGGTGCAATAAATCCCTTATGTGCATCTACAAAATCTTGCTTATCTGCAAAGTTTAATTCTTTATATACTGAACTATTCTTTTGTGTTGTTATTTTTGTCGCTGGTAATGGATTAGTATATGTTGCGGCATCTGTGATGGTAGTGCTTAACAATAATGTAAGTGCCACAGGTACTGTTTTTGTGAACATAAACTTTTTTGACATTTGTTTTCCACCTCTATAAATGAATTAATCTGTAAAAGGATACTATTTATGATTTCTGTGATTAGTTGTATTCCGCTCCAATTCAACATCTTTACTAGTAGTTTGTTTAATATTTACTGTTTAAAAGCATCAATCTAAAAAAAGTTTCTTAAAAAAATTTTAGTGAAATCCTTGAAAATAAGTTGATTTTTACATATTTTCACAATCACATATAACAGTTTGAATAAAAAGAAAACGCTTGCAAATCATAGGAATTTAAGAGAACATTATTTAAAGATTAAATTGTCTAAATATCATCCTTTCGATTTATTTTGAAAATTAAGAATTATTTGAACTAATTGTATAACTCGAAAGTTACTTAGTAAAATTAAGATTTGTAATAAGATGTTCACAAATTTTAATACTTAAAATTAGAGGAATTTTTCATCATTAAACATAATTACTTATTTAGGGTTTATGTAAAAAAGGTGGTCACAATATGCACATACAAAAATTAGAAGTACTTGTTGAAGTCGCTAAAACGGGATCATTTTCTACAGCTGGGCAGAATCTTCATATAAGCCAATCTGGCGTTAGTCAAGATATTAAAAAGATTGAAGAAGAACTAGGGGTCAAAATATTTGAACGATCTCGCTCTGGCGTCGTACAAACAAATGAAGGTTCTATCATTATTCATAAAGCAAATGAAGTTTTGTTAAAATATGGTGAATTAATAGATGAGGCTAGAAAAATATTAGATATACATTCTGGTAACCTTCGCGTATCTACTATTCCAGCTTTCATGACTCATTTAATAAAACCATTAATGGAATTTAAGAATTTATACGCTAATTTAACTGTTGAAATGTCAGAAAATATTACGGAACTGACAGTTGAATATATTCAACAGAATAAGGCGGAAATCGGCTTAATTTGTATATACGAGGATTTATTAAAAAATATAGAGAATCTACATTTAGAGCAAATTCTCGAAGGAACCATGAAGGTTTATGTAAGTAGTGATTCACCGTTTGCCTTAAAAAAAACAATCACGCCAGAAGAAATCCTACAACAAGATATTGTTCTATATAATGGGGATTATATAAAATGGTTCATTAATCATTTTCAAAATACATTCGGAAAAATGAATATATTATTTTCATCGAACCAAACAGAAGAACTGGCAAGAACAGTATCAACAGGCATGGCCATCACTTTTGCTCCTGACTTTGCTATAAAAAATAATACTTACTTATTAGAAGGAAAAATTATTGAGGTTGATATCTTGAACTATGAACCTATAAATGTTTCTCTCGGATTAATTTACACAAAAAATAGACAACCTACCAAAATAGAAAAACATTTTATTAAATTTCTTAGATCTGAATTGCAATATTATATAAATTAGTCTTTTACGATTAATTTGGACGGCAAATGAAATAGTATTTGCATTTTCAAAATAGAAACAGCATGGAATAAACCCCATGCTGTTTTTTCACTATTTTCTTAAATGATAAGGCACTGTCGTAATGACAACCTCTTTCTGTCTAATTAGCCATAATCGAAGTAATAGAGCAGTTTGATTGTGTAAAAGATTATGCCACCATTTTTTTGGAATAAATTGTGGTATCACAATTTGGATATGACTACTTGGCTCTTTTGCTTCAACTAATTTAATGAACCTGGAAAGAGGTTCTAATACTGATCTATATTGGCTCTTTAGCACAACTAGTCGACAAGGAGTTCCCCATTCTTCCCATTTTTCTTCCATCTTCCCAATGGATTCATCATCGAAGCCTACATAAACGGCAATTAGGTCTTCAGATATACTTTTTGCGAAAGAAAGCGTATTATGAACTACTCTATGTGTACCTGAAACTAATACGATCGTTACGACTTTATTCGTTTCTGGCTTGAAAGAACCTAAATCAATACGTAATTCATTTGCTACATTTTGATAATGTTTATAGATTGCCAATGAGAATAGTATGATTCCGGGTATAACAACTAATACAACCCATGCGCCATCTGAGAACTTTGTTACCGCAAATATAATTGTTACAATTGAAGTAACAAATAATCCGACTGCATTTATCGCTAATTTCACCTGCCAATTTGGCCCTTTCACTCGTTTCCATCTTCTCGTTAATCCAAATTGTGCTATCGTAAATGAAAGAAATACACCGATTGCATATAGTGGGATCAGAGAATTTGTATGTGCTTGGAATGCAATAATTAGTATACTCGCTCCTGCTGCAAGCGCAATAATACCGTTTGAATAACCTAGACGATCTCCTCGGTTCATTAATCCTCTTGGTAAAAAACCATCTGCGGCTACAATTGCCGCTAACTGCGAGAATCCTGTAAACGTCGAATTTGCTGCTAAAATTAAAATAATAAACGTAAACCAAATGATAATTTGATACAGTATTCCGTGTCCAAAGTAAACCTGAATCAGTTGTGACAACATTGTATCGTTTGGATCTGGTGTAATTCCATTAACATATAAATGGTAGGCATATCCAAGTAATGTTACTGAAGTAATGACTCCAAGCGCTATATATGTTTTAATGGCATTTTTTTGTCTTGGTTCTCTAAATATTGGAACTGCATTTGATATCGTTTCAATTCCAGTTAAGGCAGAACAAGCTGAACTAAACGCTTTTAGTACAATTAAAATACTCAATCCTTCTGGAACAGTACCAAATGTAGGTGTATGATGCTGAACAAATCCATTTTGGAATTCATCAAAAAATCCAGTAAAAATTAAAAGTAACATACAAAGCATAAATCCAAAAGTTGGCCATGCAAATATTTTTGCTGATTCTGCTACGCCACGAAGGTTAACAACTAATAAGATAAATACACAAAATATTGCTAAAACCGTTTCATAATGCGCGATACTTGGATAAGCTGATGCCACTGCCTCAAGTGCAGCAGAGACTGAAACTGCTACAGTTAAAATATAATCAACTAAAAGCGCACTTGAAGCGACGAGTGAAACCCATCGTTGTTTAAAATTGTCTTTTGCAATTGCATACGCTCCCCCACCATTTGGATAGGCTAAAATTCCCATAATGTATGAAATAATTAGTATGCCTAGAAGGATAACTGTTGCGATTGTAATCGGTATAATAAACCAACTTGCTTTTGAACCAAGTCCAATTAGTTCTGTGATTCCTGCCTCGGGTCCGTAAGAGACAGATGAATAAAGGTCCGCAGCAAGTATTGGTAAAGCAATAAACCAAATCAATTTATTATGCTGTGCATGAACTTCAGAAGTTCTCATAGGTCTTCCAATAAAGAATCGTTTTAGACTACTAAAGTTTGAAATAGAATACCATATTGCAAAGATTGCTAAAATAAATAAACCAATTTCCATATAATCAGATGGGTGTTTCATATTTTTTCTCCCCTTGTTTTTAAATTTAGACACAACAAAAAGACACTGGAGAATCCCCAGTGCCTAAAAAAGACATCATTAAGGAAACCTCCTCTTCACACGCTTACGAGGTTAGCTGTCGGATTCGGGCCTAAAAAGTAGCCCTACCTTTAAAAAGGATTCACCCCAAGTGCATTTGCACAAAAAAATTGGTTCCCCCGCTTCAATTCATAAAACATTTCGATCAGTAACCTGCCCCGTCAAACATTAAACATTCTAAAAAGAAAGTCATTATTTCTGGATTTAGGCACTAGTGTTTCTTAATTGAACTCAGCGATCGTAGGTTATTTAATTTGTGTTGCTATCTTCTAATGTATTAAAAATTACATTAGAAGGTAACTAGATTGACATCATTTCAACTTGTAAACTAATAATCTACTTTACAAATTTCCTGTCTTGAATCATTTGAAGTCATGCGTTTTTTCCTTTTCATTTACCCCTTCTTCCATATGACTATGGTCGAAAAGCCTTTTGAACACAAAAAAGACACAAGGATACCTAGTGTCTTTTTACGCACAAATAGGAACCTTCTCTTAACACGCTGACGAGGTTAGCTGTCGGATTCGGGCTTTTAAGAGTAGCCCTACCTTACTAAAGGATTCACCCCAAGTGCATTTGCACAAATTTGGTTCCCCCGCTCTAAATAGATTAAGCGATCATAGGTCATTAAATTTTTATTATGTTGGTTAATATACTACTGCAGTTTAATTTTGTAAACAAAAATTTTTTTGGTTCATTTTCAAATACGTATAATTACGTTTCAAATCTAATGATTTTTTTATTTTCTTGCTATCTTGATATAATTTTTATTTTATGATCATTTATAACAAAAAGATTCTACAATGAATTAAAATCATGCTCTTTTATACTAATTACTGGACATAAACTTTACAAAAAGCAAAGAACCCAATGGCTTACATCTTCTCAATTTGACTAATTTTCTTTAATGAAATTCCAGCTAATTTTTCACTTCATCACTTGTTACTATTCTCTTATCTGGTGTTACCAAAACTTTTCTATTTTTCACATCAATTAATCCACTAGGTGTTATTCTAATAAAAGGTAGATGTGTTGCAGAAAAGAATAAGAGTGTAAATGCCGGATCATCAAAACGATAACCTCGTTTCTGAAGTAACTGTATCATGATTTTCTCTTCTTGTATCAAAGAGAACATATCCGTATTAGACATAATACCTGTCAATGGTAAAGGTATCTCATGTAAGATTTTCATTCCTTCAACTAATACGATTCCTCCACCAATTTCTTTCAATCTATCAAATGCTTTTAGCATATCTTCCTTACTTTTTCCAATAAGTATGATATCACCTGTAGTTGAATAAGAACTCGCAAAGCCTTTTAGTTGGTTAGCGAAGCCTTTCACCAACGTATTGATTTTCCAAGTACCATCTCTAGCAATCAGCATGAGAAAACATTCATCATGATGTATTAAAAGTTCATCACAGTCTAAATTCATCTCACTAACATAAGGCTTAGTGATTACATTATTTACTAATTCAATCCCATATTGATTTGTAAAATTCATATCATGCTTATGTAAAGACCAGTTTAATTGTAGTGGCATAATTTTATATTGATCCCATTCGATGTATGATGGATCATTCATATTTATCCCATCACGTTTGACCCATGTTCCTTTTGCAATAACACTTATAGGTGTTGGGTTCTCTTTACTTTCCAAAACATTAATATTGGCAATTCTACCTGTAGCAATCGAACCATGTAGATGTTCCATATTATAATAACGTGCAATGTTATAACTGGCCATATGATACGCATCAACTAATGGTACACCTTGTTCGATAGCACTCTTAATCATTGCATCATTCATACCGTTTTCATAAAAGTGAGGATGTGAACCATCCGTTGTAAAGAAAAATCTGTCAAATTGTTGTACACCTAACTCCAGTAGTTCTTTTAATAGAATCTCTAAATCTGGACGAATAGAAGAATTTCTAAGTGAAACAGTGTAACCTTGCATTAATCTAGCCATTGCTTCTTGACCTGTCATTGCTTCATGATCACAATCTGCTCCTAATAACATTAGTTTTGATAGTGTTATTTCAGATGCTCCTGGAAAATGCCCTTCCACTTTTTTATGTAACTTCTTTGTTTCTTGTATCCAAGTTAACATCTGATTATCGCCATTTAATAGTCTTGGCCATGCTGTTAGCTCGCCACCTTGAAGAACATCTTTACGCTTAAGCCAAGCTAAAATGTCTTCATTGTTAAAAATTTGCTTATTGTTTGGCGTCTCAGTTTGTCCATCAAAACGACACCACCAGTACATACTTGTGTTTATATTTTGAAAATCATCTAACAATGAAAATGCACTATCTCTTTGAAGTTGAAGAAAAAAGGTTAGATTATCATTAATTAAAGTTGTTGTACCTGCTTGTGCCGCGTGCTTTGCTAGTGTAAGTGGATTATATAATTGATATGGATGTGAATGAGGCTCAATATATCCAGGTACTAAAAACTGACCTTCACAATCAATTACCTCACAACCGTCAATTTGATCTGGTAGTTTTTCCCCTACATATAAAATTCGATCTTCATAAATCCAAATATTTGCCTTTACCCATTCGCGTATATATGTATTTAAATATGTTGCATTTGTTAATAAAATATGTGGAGCGCTAATGCCATCTAGTATACTAACATGCTTTCGTAATTGTTCATTGCTCCATCTAAACTGACTATTTTCCAATGTGCTCTCCCCTTATTTTTGGATTATGATTTTCTTTATATAATATTACTACATTTTTTGTCACTTAATTTACTTTTGAATAATCAAACTCGCTTTGAACGATCTACTCAAATTTAAAGTTTACGGATGGCATAAGTAAAAGTGGACTACAAATGTAGCCCACCTAGCAAAAAACATATTCATTTATAAAAATTGAAACTAGGCTCTATTACTTTAAGTTTTCCTAAACTGCCCCATCACTTCGAGAGTTTGCGAAATGTTTACAAAAGCATTAGGATCTATTACTTTGATGGCATGTTTTGTTTCACTCAGTTCGAATCTTGTAATGACAGTAATTAGGACTTTTTTGGGTTTATGAGAGTAGGCACCTTCAGCATTATGTACTGTAATCCCTCTTTGATGTAAATGGATTAGGGCTTCGATTAACTGGTCTCCCTTCTCTGTAACAATCCTTAAGGTTAATTTGTTTTGTGTTGTGTAAACCATATCAACTGCTCGACCAGCAACATAAATAGCAATAATCGTATATAAAGTGATATTCCATCCAAATATAAACCCTGAAGTACCAACAACCAAAAGATTCATACAAGCACTTAAAAAGCCAACCTGCGTATTCTTTTTTTGGGAGAGAATCAGGCTAATGATATCCGTTCCGCCTGTTGAACCGCCAGTCCGAATAATAAGTCCCACAGCAATTCCATAGAGAGCACCGCCTATTATGGATGACAGAAGAATATCATTGGTTATTGGTTGGATAGGAATTACTTTCAAACTGAAAGATAAAACGGCAACAGAATAAATGGTATACAGTATAAATCTTTTACCTAGAAATTTAATACCCAAAATAAATAATGGTATATTGATAATGAAAACAATCCATCCGGTATTGACATGTAAAAAATGATGAATCATAAAAGCAATCCCTGTAACTCCCCCGGAAGCCAATTTATGAGGGATTAAAAATGTGTTATAAGCAAATCCAAAAAGCATGGAACATAAACCAATTAAGATGATTTGATAAATTAATCGGAACAAAATAAGCACCTCTAATAGTTTCTATAGAGGTTAGTATGGTTCATTTAACTTTTTTAATAAAAACAAATTAAGTTCATGTCTCCCACTTCTTAATGATTTTAAAGTAATGCTTCAATATTGATTATAAAATTATTAATGAATAGTTATCTTTTGGAAATTTCTAATTTGAAGTTGTTCAGAAGAATATAAAAAGGCTCCAATTGGAGCCTTCTTCTTCTATTTTACTATTCTATTATTCTGCCCAGTAACGTCTAGCACCTGAGAATTCCTCAATATAACCTGGAGTATTTAACGGAATGATTTCAACATTCTTAGAAGCGTTAGGCGCATGAATCATTAGACCGTCACCGATATACATTGATACGTGATGAACAGAACCAGTCCCATTATTGGACGCAAAGAATAATAGATCGCCAGGTTGAATCTCATCCTTATTAACTACTTTACCGTTTTTAGATTGTGGGCCTGAGTCTCGTGGAATCGTTATACCATATGCCTTATGAATCGAATAAGTGAATCCAGAGCAATCAAATCCAAAACCTGAAACACCTGCCCATAAATAGCGTAAGCCAAGGAATTTCTTCGCAGTTTTGATTAATTCTTCAGGAGTTGCTTCCGGAAACTCGTTTTCGTTTTGATAGATTGCAACATCTTCTTTGTTGACAAATTTATTTCCATCATCAGGCGTTGCAACCATTACGACATTTCCAAAATCCTTCACGACAGGTAAGCGAGTATTAAAGCTAACTTCCATAAACTTATCATGTAATGCTTTTCCGTCATATAACCAAGCTGTTGGACTAGATACCATAATAAATGGCGCATTATTTAAATTTTCTAATCGATCATCCGTTGTTAACTGCCTCTTTGGCATCCAACCTGGATACCCTAAAGGATTACGTGGAGTAGGCTGACCTTCTACTGCTACTTGCACCCAGTCACCCACTTCCTGTAGGATTACTACCTTTGATCCATACACCGCTTGTGTTTCAAGTTTACCTGTAAGCCAGCGACGAACCTCGCTATCCTGCATATTAGCTGACCATTTCCATGGATCAACTGGATTGCTTAAAGAAGGTGCATCAATATCTCTAACTTGGAATCTACCATTCGTTGTCCACTGAGTTGAAACTGATACATCTACATATGCAGTTTCACCAGGATGAAGTTCCTCCGGTGAATTTGCAAATGCTTGGAATGTCATTGTTGATAGTAACGTGCCTGTTACACATAAGCTCAATACCCATTTTTTTGTCTTTTTCATGTTAAAGCTCCTCTCCATATTTTAACGAAGACTTCTTGTTCATCTTCGGTGAAGCCTTAGTTATTCCTGATGTAACTTATTAAACTATCAATCTAATAAAAGAAAATAAATAATCACCTCTAAATCATGTTATAAAAAATGAAAATCCAACTATTAGAAAGGGCATGCCCTGCTAATAGCTGGATTTCATCTACGATAATAGATAAAGCAGCATTATGATTCAATGATTTGCTTGTATTTAATCTGTGCATTTTTAAACGCGACGATCAAAGCTTTCTGTGACGAACCAAAGTACCGTGTATTAATTTCATTGACGACAGTGTCCAGATCTAATACTGAATGTCCGACGAATAATTGTTTCACAAAAGATGAAGTCAAAGAAATCGTAGCTGAACAATCAGCATCAACGATTAAATGAGACGTTCGATCAACAACTAATCCAATAAAGAAAGCATTAAATTGCTGCATGATTGGATTATTAGATGCGGTCTTTGAATCACCAATAATATAAATAGTATCCTTACTGTACACTTCATTTCCTCCCGAACAAGGTATACCGAGCGGGATTCAATCCGAAAAAGGAAGGAATGTGCAACGGCATATGTATTCGCTTACATTTAATCATAGTACACTAAAATATTTTTTACAATATATTATGAATATTCAGTTATATAATCGTGAATATCAGGAAAAAAGTATTACAAAATATAGATTCCCTCTTACTATTTCACTATAAACGATAGATTTGAATCGAGTAATTCATAGGGTTTAAGTAATGACAGAATATATTTATTCGTGGTAGCAATGATAAATATTATAGGATATATGTATCCAATGTTACTAAGTATTGGATACCGCAATTCCCATAGGAGTCGAGCACCTTACGCTCCGTTCAACTTCTCTTACTTCTTTAGTATCTATTATCATTTCAGTCAAATTCAACAAAACGACCTTCCAAAAATGGATAGGTCGTTTTGTTTTTATTGAGTTAGGTCGTTTGATTTATCTTGTTTATTAATAATTCCATTCTTTTTCGATATCCAATAACCAATCGATACGATAACTACCCATGGTACACCAATTTTCCATGCTGAATTCCAATCTGGTGAGAATGCCATTGTAATGAGAATGCCACTTAAGAGACAAATTCCTATCCACTGAAGAACTGGGAAAAATGGTGCTTTAATTGGTAATGGTCCTTCAAAATGAAGGTGAACCGTCTTACGGAATCTAAGATGACTAATTAAAATTACGATCCATACGAGAATTCCACCGAAGATTGATATGCCAAATAGTTTATTAAATGTATCTGGATAATACATTGATAAAACGCTCGCGATAATAACACCTGCACTTGAAATGATAATTGCTGTAACCGGTGTACCATTTTTCGATAGTTGACCAAGTGCTTTTGGTGCGTAACTTCCACGAGATAATGAAAATAACATTCTAGATGTTAAATATAAATTTGTGTTCATACTGGATAATGCTGCCGTTAAGATGACAAAGTTCATGATTCCTGCTGCATAACGTATACCTGAACTGTCAAATATTTTTACAAATGGTGATTGAGCGACTTCGTGCGCACCAGCTTGGGTCCAAGGAACAACTGCGACAATGATAGCAAGGGATAAAATATAAAATAAGAACAATCGCAAAACCATGCTTTTCATTGCTTTTGGAACGGCTTTTTGAGGATCTTTACTCTCGCCCGCAGTAACCGCTACTATTTCAACTCCATAAAAACTAAATATTGCCATGAGTACTGCCATCCAAACTCCTTTAAATCCATTTGGTAAAAATCCATTTTGATCAGTATAGTGGTGAAATCCAACTGCTTCTGAATGTCCTATGCCGAGTAATAATGAAATCCCGAAGATGATAAATAGTACAATCGCAACGACTTTGATCATTGCAAACCAGTATTCAATCGACCCGAAATTTGCTACTGAGCGACTGTTAACTAGAACAATGGCCGCCCCAAATCCAAGTGTCCATAACCAAACCGGAATGCTTGGGAACCAATACTGCATGTAAAGTCCGACTGCAACAGCTTCTCCGCCAATGGCGATTACTTGAGCTGCCCAGTATGTGTAGCGAATGAGAAAACCTGACCATGGATTGAGATACATCTCAGCGTATGTTCCAAAACTACCAGCAGTTGGGTGCACGACAGCCATTTCAGATAAACTAAACATCATGATAACGGCAATAAATGCTGCAATGAGATAGCTAAGAATCACGCCAGGACCTGCGTAACCAATTGCAATTCCACTTCCCATAAAGAGTCCTGTACCAATTGCTCCGCCAATCCCAATCATTGTTAACTGCTTACTTGTGAGTGAACGATTTAATCCACCTTCACGTTCGACGACTGATTTGTTTTCATTCATTTGTTTCGCCACCTTTATGTTGGATTTGTTTACTATAGGAAAGCTTCCAGTCGACACTTATGCTTGCGATAATTATGCTAACAAATGTAAAAACTGTCTGCTTGAATCCTTCTCCGATAAATGACTGCCTAATACAATTAAATTGACAATCAGCATCATTTTCCCAATGCTAAGAAATTGTATATACCGGTTGATTCCTAGATTTTTTGAACAAACTGATTTTTGTTACTGATTCCGAATAACATAGGCGATTTCCTCTATCGCACGAACTACTTCATCAGCTGTATTGTAAAAATGCGGCGCTACCCGTAATACATCATTTCGAGCAGATACAACAATGTTTTTTGATTTTAAGATTTTTTCAACTTGTGCTGCATTCACCAGGCGAATGGCTGTATTGCTTCCTTTTTTTGATAATTCGAGGGGACTTGCAATCATTAACCCAAGCCTATCTGCAGTTTCAATGGCAACTTGAGATAGTTCGCGAAGATAAGCTTCAATTTTATGTACGCCAATATCATTCAATAGTGAAATCCCTGCTTCAGCTGCGTAAGCATTAATCATCATGGGAGTGCCTGTATCAAATCGACTTGTTCCCTCTGCATAATCAAGTAGTCGTGGATTGAAAGAAAATGGGTTCACACGACTAAACCAACCAGTTGTTGGAGGGTGTAGGCTTTCAGCTAGATCTTTGTTGATATATAAGAAGCTAATGCCAGGAATACCGAGTAAGAATTTCTGTGCTCCAGTCGCAAGTGCGTCAATCCCCATTTTTTTCACATCAATTGGTACACTTCCTGCAGATTGGTATGCATCAACAAAAAGTAGCGATCCATTCTTTTTTGTAATCTCGGAAATGGCTTTTATATCTTGAATGAAGCCATTATAATAAGAAACATGTGGGACAGACGTCACAAGTGTTGATTGATCGACTTGTTGTTCATACTGTTCAAGTTGAATGTAATGTTTTGTCTCCTCTAGAAACGTCACCTTTGCCCCGCGTCGTTCTTGCGATAGCCACACGTGGCCAATACATGGAAAATCAATATCCGTTGTAACAACTTTTTTGCGTTTCCCTGAAAAATCAAGGGATGCAGCAAATGATGAAGCGGCATCTGAAACACTTGATAACACTGCGATTTCTTCTGGTGAAGCATTGATGAGACGCGCGAAAGCGACTTTTGCCTCATACACTTTACCCATCCAACCTTCCCAGTCCATTCCATTTTCAGTCCAGCTTTTTAGATACGATTCGATCGCTTGTTTGACTGGAGACGAGATTGCACTTTGTGAGCAACTTGATAAATGAGTAGTTTCTGTAAGGGTTGGAAATAGGTTTCTTTTGTCATTAAATGGGTGAATCATCTGTAAGCCTCCCTTTATTAAATGTTAGCGTTTTCATAAAATTAGTTATCGATGGGGTGATAATATGAAGCATCAATCTCTCTGGTTTGAACACGGTGAATGGGAAGCATCTCCATTTCAGTTTTGTAGTACTGAAGTCTCGCTTCCGGCTGAAACTATATTGTTTCAACAAGACGAACACCATCCGTATGTATACCTTGTTTTAGAAGGTCGAGTACGGGTCTTTTTGTTATCGCCTAGCGGTTCCGAACGCCATCTGTATATCGTTGGCGTTGGACACATTTTGGGCGAAGGAGCTGTATGGACAAACGAAATGTGTTCTTATAATGCATCTACTTCATCGTCTGTTCGTTTATTAAGAATCCCAAAAAGCTCATTTCAATCCGTCGTGCTAAAGGAAGAGCCACTTATCCTAAAAACACTTCGATCACTTAGTGAAAAACAATCTGCCCTTCTCCTTCAAACCAAATTAATGAGTTTTTCGGATGTGGAGACACGAGTGTTAACCATGCTTCGTCAACTTGCAACAGCCTATGGAACCGAAACAAAAATTGGTGTGAAAATCACCATACCTTTTACTCACCAAGAACTCGCATACGTTGTAGGTTCCTCACGTGTTAGCGTATCGTATGTGATGAATGATCTTTGTGAAAAAGGAATTATTGAAAAACAAAAAGGACATTATACGATTCTTAACTCGTCCTAATCGCTTTGTATTCCTATCATATAAGATGCAGAACTGCTTTTTCTGTCAACTACTTTACAAAACGCTAATATATTTTCAGAAAAGAAATACTTTTCAGTTTTTTGTTTATATCTTTTCAGCAAGACAATTATAAAAATGACTGTCTATCTTCTGTATCAGTTAAAAAATAATATATAAACATTTTCAGAGTAAATATATTAAGTCCAAAGCATGTGTCAAGCTTTAGACTTAATTACTTCACTGCAATCACCAATTTTAAAAAATAAAAAACTACTGTTTAAAAGATACATTAAACAGTAGTTTTTTATAAATAAGGACATCTATGAACTAGTGTCATCTATTTATTTTATTAAGAAATGAAATAGCAATTATATATCCGATCACCGGCGATATTCCATATCCCATAATTGGCATTGGAAAATGTCCAAAAAAGGTTACAATCATCATCACTAGAAAATAAACGCCTAATGTAAGTGACATTGTCGATTTTTTCCCATTAAAGAAGAATGGAAATAATAACAATATAAGAGACATTAGACCGATTACGAACCACGTTACCCCCATGTCTTTAACTAAAAATAGTATGTTCTCTACATAAGGTACGGGTGCTAAATCATCAATAAATATCCAAGACAGGATAACAATAGTAGTTGTCATTATTAAGTTAAATAACTCTAGTAACTTATTATTCATTTTGTGCCAAAGGAGTATAGAAGTAGCGCATGCGAATGCTGTCACTTGACCTGCATCAGGTTGAAGAAGCAATATGACTAGAACAATAAAGTTTAGTCCAATTACATAAACATACTGTTTGTTCCCTACCAGTTTCCATAAATAAATCAATAATAATGGCACAACAATACTTGCTATATAAAAACTTAGTGGTCCAAATTGGATCCATCGATGAATACCATCTAAGCCATCAAACCAAAATGGCACTATCAATAAAGCTATAATGATAATAGGTCGTCGATCAATCAATTTATCGTATTGTTTATGCTTTGTTTTCGTTAAAAAAAAACAGCCTAAAATGGATCCGACTATCCAGATGATGATATTTTGCATCCAAACACTTGAAGATACACCATTTGAAATCATTGCTAAAATTCCAACCAATATAGCTGGGAACATTAGAAAATAAGGTATGATATCCTTTAATTTAATTTTTTCCATTTAATTTAACCTCAAAATTTACTAGTATCATTTAAATATACCACAATTTCATTAACTTATTTTTTTCTGATTCAATGAAGGTATGCTTTATGTTTTCTTTTATTTTAATTTCATACTATCCTTACAGTAATGAACCTTACTGAGAGTTTCACAAAATCAAATTATTACCTTTTGTATATAAAAGGGGATGTCCAAATCAGTTTATTCTAATTAGGACATCCCCCTTTTCGATTATATAATGGCTAGTTTCTTATGCTAACCACTCTTCTTATTAATTAATTAATTATTTAAATGATTTTTAAATTCCTCAATAAATTCATTAGCTATAGGTGATAAACCTTTTGTTTCCAAATACATTAACCAAAAATCAAGTTCAAATAAACCTTCTTCTTTTAAAGGAATGACTTTAATATCACCGTTTAAAACGACCGGACGATTTTTTATTGTAAAATTATAAAGATAAAATATTGCCTGGCTTTCTTTAATTAATTGAAAAATAAGACCTGTTCTATTGGATGTAAGAACTACGTTTTTGGGATTCATTTTTGTAATTTTTAATAGTTTATTATATTCTGAATTTTTATACATCACTATTTTAGCATTAACTAAATCTTTAGGCGTTACAAATTCTAAAGAATAAAATGGTGACTTTTTTCCAACTGCAATACAATAATGCCCCCGAGTTATATGCTCATAACAAATATTCTTTTCTTTTTTTAATTCCTCTTTTGTTGCCGGAACAAATGCAAAATCAAAATTATCCTTATTGAAATTCTGAATAATATTTGATGGATTGTCCTCTTTGAACTCAAAAGTAACATCATTGTTCTTTGAATTAAAATCTACAAGTGTTTCCTGAAGTAAATATGAAAAAGTTGGTGCAGTTAATATTTTCATATGGTTTTGATTTGTATTTTTATAATGATTAATATCATTTTTTATTTCTTTAATAGTTTTAAGCAAAACAATTGCTTTTGAAATAACTATATTTCCCTCAAATGTAGGCGTAACCCCTTGTTTAGACCTGTTAAAGATTTTAATCCCAAGCTCATTTTCAAGTTGTGTGATCGATTGACTCATTCCTGAAGGTGATATAAATAATTTTTCAGCTGCTTTTGTTATAGATCTTTCATTAGCAACATTTACAATATATTCCATTTGTTCAAAATTCATTATTTCACCTCAGTTTAAAAATATCTAGTTGAAAAGCAGTCTAATAATGATTTTATGTAAGATAAGTTAAAAACTCAATCTAAACTTATTTTAAACAAAACTCGCCTAGTCATTCTTACCTATCATTATTTGGTTATTTTCTCCCTGTACATCATTTGCAAATATAACTAGAACAAGAAATTCCACCTTTTTTTACCCATTTTCTAGTTAAGCTTTACTTAACAACATTTATGTTTTTTCTAAATTTACTTAATTTATCGAAAATTGTAATATTTTAATTAAAAGCTAGTTACAAATTATTATACTTCCATAGGGACAAAAAAACATAACTGATTATCGTTAAAGAATAAGCAATTCTAAAAAAAGGCTACTTAATGTATTTAAAGCACATCGAAAGGAGAATTGGTTATGTTTGAGGGAAAAATCATAAAATTTTATCGAGAAAAATTAAAACTGACCCAAGAACAACTTGGAAGAGATATTTGTTCGATTACTCATATCAGTAAAATTGAATGTAATCGAACGACTTGTAATAATGAAATCATATCTTTATTATCTGAGCGACTTGGAATAAATATGGAAGATGAAATAAATAAGTTAATTAATATAAAAAATAGATTATCACAATGGCATGAAGCAATTATCATGCAGTTACAAAATGAAATTGAACAAATTAATCTTGAACTTGAGTGTGATGAACTAATCAAGATTTCTGATTATATCCATTTATATGAACTACTAAGGATTAGATATCTTCTTATTCATAAACAGACTCGAGAAGCTGAAAAAATCATAAAAAAAATTCAAAAAATAGAAAACGAACTTTCAGATTATGAGACCAATCTTCTTAAACATGTTCTAGGCATCTATTATTTATCTAAACAAAATCATAATAAGGCCATTCAAACATTAAAACAAATTCAAATTGAGGATTATCATAACCCTGAATATTACTATCATTTAGCAATAGCGTATCATACAATTCATTCTCCAGTACTAGCTTATTATTATGCCGAAAAATCGCATAAATTTTTTAAAGATATAAACAACTATCTAAGAGTAATTGACGCAGAAATGATTATGATTATCCAAGTTACTGAAGACTGTAATCATGAAGAAATCATTAATCGCTTTAAGAATTTAATAAAAAGCTGTGAATTATGTAATGCGCCAGATCGAAAATCAAAAGTGCTGCATAATTTGGCATATGAGTATTACCGTAGAAAAAATTATCTACTGGCAATTGGATATTATAGAGAATCCATGGCACTTAAAAATCAAGAATCTGCTACCTACCTACTCTCTTTCGAAAGTTATATTCGATGTGCTTTTGACGGAAATCTAATGCCAACTGATGTATTAATAAAACTTGCAGAAGAAGGCTTAGTCATCGCAATTCGACTGAACGAATTATTATTTATTCATTTATTTAGACTAACTTTATATTTATTAAAATCTAAAATAAAAGAATACCATCAATACTTAGAAAAAAAAGCTTTACCTATGTATGTGAAATATGGATATTCATTTTTAATCCAACGATCTGAAAAAGAATTATTTAATTATTATTCAAAAATGAACTTACCTGATAAAGCACTGGAAATGGCGAAGTTATTAATTACTAAATAAAAACAAGAATACTTAAATGTATTCTTGTTTTTATTTGGTAATTGCATGCTCGACCCTTGCTCATATGTGTTATCAGAGAATCCATTTTTTTATTTAAGAAACCTTCCTTACCTATAATAGAAAACGTGCTGAAACCCTTACAGTACCACCATTTGATTCGTCCCCATTTGTAGCCACTGTATCAGAAACAAGTGTACCATGAGGATGATCATTTCAGCTTGGAATAACATTAGTATCATGCTCGGCCTAATCATAAATTGATGATATTTTATTTGTTTATCTAACCTCTTTAATCGCTGTTTCATCGAATTTACTTTGAATTCCTTCCTTCGTTCTTTTTACTCTCTCTTCCGCTATTATAGTACGCCCCATATTTTCATGAATATGGTAGATATCTACGTCTTCTTTTATAATCATGATTGCTACTTTAGTCATAAATTAATTCTTTTTTGATTCTCCCCTTACATTAATCTTAAAGTTTAGTAGTTAAATAGAATGAGAGAAAAGTAATGAAAGCTCCATTATATTAAGAATGAATATATAAAGGAAAACTATTGTTAATTCAAATTTTACAGCTACTCATAATAAAAGTATATTGGGGTAATCTCCATGAATTTATACGACAAAAATCGTGTAAATACGATCTTAATGTCTCAATTTACATGCAAAAACCTAAAAGAATTGTAGAAAATTATCATTCTTACTCGAAATTAACAACTGTTCATTCGAAATGAAACTTAAAAAATCAGAACGCAGCAATTAATTAGGGATAATTCGAGAGGCTCTATACAAATTTTATCTTTATCTGAATTTAGTTTTTTATTTTGGATGTTTTACTATTTATAAATAAAAAAGAGAAACCAATATTGGCTTCTCTTTTTCTAGGATTATTTTAAACCTAACTTAGTTAATACATCGACTAATGTTACACCTTTAATGGATAAAACCTCTTTATAAACAAGAGGTTACAAACATTAATTTGAACCAAGCGCACCAACGACTGGATGGGGAACATAAGGCTCCTCCAAATAAGCAACTTCTTCAGTTGTTAGCTTAACAGCTAGAGCTCCAACAGAATCTTCAAGATGTGAAATTTTTGTGGCTCCAATGATCGGCGCTGCAACTGGTTCTTTCTGCAATAACCAAGCAAGTGCAATTTGTGCTCTTGGTACCCCATGTTTTTCTGCGATTTTAGCAACTCGTTCTACAATAAGTCGGTCTGTATTTTCTGTGGCACCGTATTTAGATTTTTGCGTATCATCAGTTTCCGATCGAAGTGTCGTTTCTGACCAATCACGTGTCAATCTTCCAGATGCAAGTGGGCTATATGGAATAACGCCGATTTTTTCTTCTTTACATAAGGGTAGCATCTCCCTCTCCTCTTCACGGTAGATGAGGTTGAGATGATTTTGCATTGAAACAAATCTCGTCCAGCCATTTTTCTCAGCTACATGTAAAGCTTTTAAGAATTGCCATGCATACATTGCAGAAGCACCGATATACCTTACCTTTCCAGCCTTCACTAAATCATGAAGTGCCTCCATTGTTTCTTCAATTGGTGTATGATAGTCCCAACGATGTATTTGATATAGATCAACATAATCCGTTCCAAGGCGTTTTAGACTTTTATCAATTTCGCTCATAATATGCTTTCGTGAAAGACCTGAACCGTTAGGACCTTTATGCATAGGGAAGTAAACCTTCGTTGCAAGGACAATCTCATCCCTATTGGCATAATCTTTTAAAGCTCTACCTAAAAATTCCTCACTAGTACCGTCTGAATAAACATTCGCCGTATCAAAAAAATTAATACCTACATCAAGTGCTTTTTTAATGATTGTACGGCTACTTTCCTCATCTATTACCCATGGATGAATCCAACGTTTTGCATCTCCAAAACCCATACAACCAAGGCAAAGTCTAGATACATCTAATCCTGTATTCCCAAATTTTATATAATCCATCTTGTTTATTCCCCACCTTCTAAATATGTAAAAGAATTGGTCATCAAGAGTACTTTTTAATTTAAGATCTTATATTTCGTGATACAAAGGATGTTTTTCGAGCTATTAAGTAGCAAAAATTATTTCATTTATGCTCCCCAATCTGAGTTTTTAATTGCATCTTTCTGGGTTAAAGATGAGTTGTGTTTTTTAGTGATCCAAAGCGCAATCACTGCAAACATTAGGATGAAAATACATGCAATATTTACATAGCGAAAACCAAGTACTTGTGCTAGAAAGCCACCACCAAGCGTACCAAAAAGCTTACCAAGCGTCTGACCATTTGCATAAAGCGTTGAAGCGATTCCGGGTGCTTTTGGAAAAATATCTGCAAAATAACTAAGCCCATTCCCCATAACAATTGCTACTTGTATAGCTTGAATGATTTGTAAGACTATTACATTCCATGACGACCCTGAAAAAGTTAACATCAAATGGTAGCTCATTCCGATAAAACATGCCGATATGATTAAGGTTAAGTTTGAAACTTTTTTACCTAAAGCACCAAGTACAATCATAATTGGAATTTCCAATCCGGCACAAATACTGGCAACTAAACCAACATCTGTCTGCGATCCATTTAAATCATTTACAATAAAAAGCGGCGTATTGATACCATTTATATTATTAATCCCGAAGAGTAAAATAAATGCTATAAAAGGAAGTGCAATAACTTTATCTTTTAGGGAATAAGTTTTTGAATTCGTAATCTTTTTGATTTCAAATGTATTTGACAAAGGCTTGCTATTTCTAAGGAAAAAGTAAACTAAAAAGGCAATTACCAAAAATATGAGGGCAGTACTAATAAATAATCCCTCATAGTCCATAGCACTCAAAATAATTGTGCCTAATAAAGGGCCAATTAAAAATCCTAGTGAAAAAAGCGATCTTAAGGTTGACATTGCAAAAGTAATATCATCTGATTCACTTTCGCTTGCAGACGCTTGAGCATAAGCAAAAATTTGTGGCATTGAGACTGCACCGATCCCACCAAAGAAAGTGACTGTAATCAGGAGAACTAAATACTGTTGAAAGATCACAAAAGCTAAATAACTTAATGAAGAAGAAATCATGGCGATGATAATAATCCATTTTCTGTCTAATTTCCCATCTGAACTTTTTGCGATTGCAGTATTAACGAAAACGCCGCTCAAAGAACTTACGGCCATAAATATGCCAAACGCACCTGTGCTCATGCCAAGTTCTTGAGTAGCATACAATGAAAGAAATGGAATCGTAATAGAGATACTGATTCCCATTAATAGCATACAGAAAATAAATATAGTGAATCCATTAATTGAAAATAATTTATAAAACCTTACCATCTACTACCCTCTTTTTCTTTTAAAAATTAAAGCAATATCTTCTATTTTTTATGAATAACAGTCCTTTTTCAGACTAAGTAACAATTAATTTCCCTTAAGATACCTTAAAAGATCTTCTTCAATAATCCAGCTTATTTATCCAACATATGAATCATTTAAAATGTATTTTTCAATTGCGTGTGCTACACCATTTTCATCATTTGTTAAAGTAACAATATCACAATGTTTCTGCACCTCTTCTTCGGCATTTCCCATTGCAATTGACAAACCAGCAACATTAAACATTGGAATGTCATTTCTTTCATCCCCAATCGCAACTGTTTCTTCTAATGGAATATTAAAATAGTGAGCCATTGATTTTAACCCATTACCTTTATGCCCATTTAGATGCATCACTTCAATATTAAATGGTGAAGAAGAAGTAACATATAATTCTTCTATCGCCCCTAATTTTTCATGCATACGCTTCCTCTGTTCGGGATCAAGTGCTATGATCAGAAACTTTACGACAGTCGAGTCTTTATTTACAATTTCATCAGGTTTATGAAAAAATGGCTGTCCGTATACATGAGGTAGAGTAGTGAACATTTTGTAATCTTTATGCTCAAAGTGTGCTTTCGGAACACGACCTGATTCGACCACTTTTTCAAATCGTTCAAGCCAATCTTTATGAGCAAATGTACTTTTATCGGTACTAATTTTATAAGGCATCTCTTCTTTTTCTGGCTCAATTACAATACGTTGACTTTGAGAAAGATTCAAAGATGTCAACTCCACCAATTTTCCATCTACATACAATTCTGTTCCGTTATTCCCACCAATAGGACATTCTAGGCCATACTTGGCAAGTTCCATATTAATTGAAAATGATGGTCGTCCTGATAGTGCCATGACAATATGACCTTGTTGTTGCGCTCTTTTAATCGCGCGAATCGTTTCTTCTGTCATTTCTTTTTTTGAATTCAAAGTAGTACCATCTAAATCAAGAGCAATCAGTTTCATTTCAATTCCTCCACTTCTATAATCTAACATTAGATTTTAATAGTTTTATAGAATGTCATTCATCCACAATACTCTAAATTTCATAACTTACTTACATTTTTATTCTTCATGATCAGAAAGTAGTTTTACAACCAACTCTCCTGCTATATATAATGGTTCTGTGCTTTTTTTGGTAAGGGAAAGTGTATAAGCGCCTTCAATAATAGACTGAATAGCTGTACTCAAGCGTTTCGCTTCCTCTTTTTCGTATCCCGAGTTCATCAGACTTTGCACATAAACCTGTTCCCAATCATAATATACTTCCTCACAAATTTGTCTTAGTGTTTCATTTGTTGACCAAACTTCACTCGACATTGCAACTAATGAAATGGTTGTTCGTTCATCTGTTTTCTCCAATTGCTTTGCAATCCTTTTAATATATTCGTTAATTCCTATTGCTGGACTTTCATATAATGATAATGTTTCTTTTATATAATTTTTGATCTTATCTCCAGTCTCTTTGATGGCCTCTTTAGCTAGTTGTTCCTTCCCCCCTGGGAAATAATAATAGACCGATCCCCTTGGAGATTCGCTCACTTCTGTAATTTGACTTAAACTTGTCGCATTATAGCCCTGCTTTCGGAAGAGCATTGAAGCTGCGTTTAATAATTTATCTCTAGAATTAGTTTCCTTCATAAAATAAGTCACCCTTTATTTATATATGTTTTATGTTGACCGTTTAGTATAATTTTAGATATATTATACCGAACGGTCAACATAAGTTTCCTAGTTTTCCATTCATTGTTTAACTTACAAATTCCACATTTTTTCAATGAACGAAAAATAGACTAGCTATTAAGTCTTTCTCATTGTTTAATGCATTAACATTGTTTAAAAGTCATGGATTCAATTATTTAGTCAAACGTTCTGAAAAAGAATTATTTAATTTTTATTCTAAGTCCGACTTACCCGATTAGGCACTAGATATCGCTAAATTAATTCTTCAGTAAATAAAAACAAGAATACATTTTAAGTATTCTTGTTTTTTCTTTTTAGGCCTATAGTATTCTATTTCTATATTATCATTCGGGAAAATGTAAATATTTTCGATGGACTATATCTGACTTAATTTTTTTTATTCAAGTGTGCTCTAATATATCTATATATTAGAGCACACTCTTTTTCATTAAAATTGTTTTTATTTTTTTGCTGCTTTCGCACTTTCTAATTTGGAATAATCACTATAAACTTTAAAACCATTGACTATTTTGTAAGATCTAACTTTGTAATAATACGTAGTACCTGACGTTAAACCAGTATCTTTGCAAACGGTTTTTGTAGTATTTGCAATTACAGTGAATGTTCCATTTTTTGATGTTGCACGAGAAATTTCATAGCCGTTTACGCTATCTATTTCCTCCCAACTCACTGTGATACTATTGTCGGATGAAGATACTGCTTTCGCTTTAGGAGCAACTGGAATTGCAATCCATTTTGCATAAAGCGTAACGTTGCTTGTCACTTTGTCTGTCTCAAAATTCCATGTTGTTTGACCTTCAGCATCTTTGTACCAACCAACAAATCCATAATTAGTTTTTGTTGGAGAAGATGGTTGTGAGATTATAGAGTTATAGTCTGCTGTCACAGCAGCTACTGTACTACCACCTTGACTATTAAACGTAACCGAGTACTTATTGATATTCCATTTCGCATATAAAATCGTATCTGCTGTTACTTTATCTGTTGCAAAATTCCAAGCCGTTTGACCAGCAGCATCTTTATACCAACCAACGAATGTATAACCAGTTCTTGTTGGTGCTGTAGGCGCTGTGATTGTTGTATTATATTCCGCTGTCTTAGTCTGTTCTAAGCCACCATTTTGACCATCAAAAATAACAGTGAATTTAGCAAGTGACCATTTTCCATAAAGTGTTTTTGCAGAATAGATTGAGCTTGTGAAATCCCAAGGAATTGTACATTCTTCATCTGCAAACCAAGCTAATTCATAACCATAAACAGTCGGTGCTGTGATTCTGCGTGCTACAATTTGATCTTTTGTTCCTTCTTTTAGTTCAGCCGGAGCATCACTTGGAAGGACGAAATGGACATTATATCCATTTACTACTTTTTGAACTACTGTCACATCAGCATAGTCAGTAGCCTTAATCGTAATCGTATAATCTCTCGTTCTTGTGAACAAACTCTTATCTAGCTTAATTGTACGATTAACTTTATCCACACTATATTTCGATCCATCTACCGCACTACCGTTGAGTTTAATGTCTGTAATGGCATTTGCCCATTCTTTATCACTGAACTCTAATACAATATCGTTACCTAACACATTATCCGTTGTATCTGTTGTCACAACAGAACCAGCTAAAGCATATTTCGCATAAAGTGTGATTGGTTTTGTTACAATCGTACCAAAATCATATGGAATTGTTAGATTTTGATCTGCATACCAACCATAGAATTTGTAGCCTACTTTTGTCGGATCAACTGGTTTTGTAGCATTTCTGTCTACGATTTGAGCTGGAACTGGATCTCCACCATTTGATGCAAAAGTTACCGTGTAACCAACGACTTGATCCGTCACAACGACATCTTTATACCCTTCTGAAACAATCGTTACATTAAACTTTTGTCCATTAGTAAAAAGATCGCCTTTAAGTGTAATACTATTATTTGAGATTGTGTAATCCTTATTTAGAACTAACGTTTTAGAGCCGATTTGCACAGCCTTAATATTGTTTTTCCATGTGCCATCATCAGTAAATGGTAATGTAATATCGCTACCTACAATGTTTCCAGCAACGTCTTTATTTACTGTTGGTGGTACTTTCATCCAACATAGATAGAAAGTAGAATTATCTGTTAGTACTTTAGGATTTGTTGTAATATCTGACTTCTTATCAATTGAACCTGCTGCATCCAAGTAAAGGTCATTACTAATCGTTAAATTTCCATTTATCACATGTGCTGAACCCATACTCATGGTTGGCGCAGTTGTTTTTCCATTGACTAAACTATCGGCAAAAAATGTATCATTTGCATTCTTTAATGTACCGCCGTTTAAATCAATATGACGTCTATACCCAAGTTGTACACCTGGTATTGTGACAATTTCTCCTGTTGTCGATGTTACAGTTAAATCATACCCTTTGTTAAAATTTAGCGAAGGCATTTCACTGAATGCAAACTTTTCTCCTAATTTGTTTTGCCCTGCTTTAACAGCCTGATCATGGGTAGCTGTTGTGAACGATAGAACTCCGTTACTTCCGTTAGACGAAAAGTTATAAGTACTTGGGTCTAATGTGTACGGTGTTGGTGTTGTTTCTGTTGAACCATCGCTCTTCATTTGATAGAATTTCGCTTCAATTTTTGCAATTTTATCTTTACTCGTTAACCAAGAAACATTCGTTAAATAGTCTGGAATATTGATTTTTAAATCCCCTTCACCAAGTACCCATCCTATCCCACTTGCAGCGCTACTTCCGTCAAATTTCAATCCATTCGGGTTCGCTTTATCAACAGGTGAATAACTTTGAGTTGTATTCATTTGCCATTTTGCATAAACCGTTGTGTCTCCGGTTGCAGGAAATGATACTGGATCCCACTGTGTTATACCTTCCGCTTCATTAAACCAACCTAGGAATTTATAACCAGGTTTAGTTGGTGCAGGTCTCATGTATGAGATTAAATCACTATTCGGACCATTCGATCTACTTGAGCCTGCCTTAAATCCTATTGCCATCGGTTTGAATGCTGACCCGCCTTGGCTGTTAAACGTAATACTGTATCCTACTGGTTGTTGAGCAGTGTAAGTTGGATCAAAACCTCCGATGACATCTGGATAATTCGTACCATCTGCACCTACTGAGCCAATAGTAAATCTGTATAGTTGTGGCAGATAGTTTTTTCCACCAGGGTTGACAGTCGCTGCATTATAGGTTGAAGCATTTTTTGGATCAAGCGTCGAATCTGTCATGAATGTTTTCGCATTGAACGTAATTTGACCAGCTTTACTAATGTCATAATATTTTTGATTCGTATCTGGATTGATTAAATTACTGATATCCATGCTCTTACCAGAGTTTGTCGTCACAATCACCTTATTGATTCCATTTCTCCAATTTGCATCTTCTTGGAAAGTTAATGTTAAGTCTTTCCCGATATGCGCTACAGATGGGTCTGTGATAATTGGAATCGATGGAGTCGGAATTGGTACTGCTGATATTGTTAAAGATTTCGTTACATCTTGGTATCCTGTAGCCTTCACTGTAACTGTATAATTCGTTGCAGTCGGGAATAATGAGCCTGGGAACGTAATTTTTGATGGCATAGTTTGCTGTGCACCATTTGCATCATAATACAGATATGCCGGGTTGATTGTTACTAAATTCGTTACATCCGTTGAACCTAGCATAATTTTTGTAATTGATTTTCTCCATACTACATCATCAACAAACACCGTGCTTGTAGGAGAAAGAGAGATTGTTGCCCCATTTTGCAAGTCTTCTAACTTTGGTGTTGATGCAATTGTTTGTGCTGGAGCTGTAAAGTTAAGCTTTTGCATAACTTGCTGTACCGTATTACCTGCATTTAACGTGATTGAGCCTGCATAGTCTGTTGTAAAAGTTTTATCTTGATCTACTGCTAATTGAGCAGTTGGAACAGTTACCCCTGCATCAATTGCACTTTGATTTTGTTGACCAAAGTTTTTAAAGATGTAATAGAAGTCATTGTAATCAATTCCGTAACCAAATCCCGTTGGTTTAATCCAATAAATATCTGCATCACGGTTCGTGTTTAAGAATGCCGTTTTGTTTGCTACATTATTTGCTGGATTATTGAAATTATTTAGGTTTTTATATTGATAATAAACATCGATTTCCTTCATCAAATCTTTCATGTCGATTACGTTGTCACCGTTAACATCTCCACCTAAAAGGATAGGGAATAAACCTCGAATGTCCTTTATAGTACCTGATCGATAACCGAATTTGTTTTCACCAATTACAGGTGTTTTTTCATAACCTTTAAAGTGTCCTGGTACACTTGCTTCGACAGAATATGGCTTGTCACTAACATCCATTGTCAGAGCATAATAAGGGTTTATAAACGTATAAGCCATTGTATTATTAAATGATGTTGGTTGGTCCGTTGTAAATTTTTTACCTTTATCATCCGTAGCAGTTACCTTCGCACCAGAATCAACCGTGAATTGAGGATATTGGTTATTTATATTATTTCTTGCGAAAGATTCCGCTGCCACTTGCCCTCTAAGTACAGAGATATTCTGTCTTACATAAGGTTCATTTGTTGGGAACCACGCGACTTTTGTATCTTCACCTGACAAAGTTAAATTCGCTTGTAACAATTGATAATTGAATGGTCCTGTAACCGGATCAGGGTCGTTATAGGTCACATCTGCTTCTATAATTGGCATATCATGATCAAGTGCACCCGCTGAACCAATATTTGAAATCGTCACATCTGTTGTTTCGCCAATTCCATAAGTTGGATGTTTATACGGTTGACTTACCGTAAGCACTTTAGTCGGATCAATATCTTTACTGATTAAGTAATTTTTATACTCATCCGTAAGTCGAATATTACTGAATTCATAGACATTATGATTATTCAGCAAAAATTTACCGCCGGTCATTCCTACTCCATACTTAGTTGTCATTGTCATTTTGAATGGTTTATTATTATCAACAACTACTTTATCTTCGCTACCTGGTCCTGCATCTACTCCATTAGATGAAGTTAATGTGACATACGGATTTCCCTTTTTAATGAAATAATAGGTCTGTCCGTTTACAGTTCCATCACTTTCACCTGAATAATCCTGAGGTTCAATATAAAATTCACTACCCATTTTATTTGCTACATCCTCAGCTGTCACCCCAAAATGGAATCGACCTTTCTCATTTGTATTAAAGTAAACTGTTGGGAAATTACTGTCTTGATAGCCTATAACTCTGTTCAAAGCTTGATCCACAGGAACTGGTGTTACGCCATCCGTGGGGCTTGGCACTGACGTTTCTCCATTATTTTTCATTACATCTATATTTGAGTCATAAACCGTACCATGGAATCCTTTGATTTCTTGTCCAGGTAGGTACCCTGTCGTATCAATTTCATAAATTCCACCATTGGAGTCTTGATCCATCTTCATTGTTGGTGGTGTACCATCAACATATACCGTATCTTCTGCTGTGTAACGTTTACCATCTTTACCAGTTGCGATCAACTCCAGTGAGTAAGCACCTTCTTTTAGCACTTCCACTTTGTTTGAGATGCCAGAACTGTCATACGTTCCATCGTATGCTTTTGTAAATGGAAGATACCATCCACTAAAAAGTGTTATAAGTGGGCCATACTGAACACCAGGGATCAAATTACTACCGTTTGATAGCGTGTTGGCTAAACCTATATATTTTCCGTCCTTATCTTTTATGGTAATATAGAAGTTTTCCATTTCGTTATTTACCGATAAATAATAAGCTGAAAGATTTCCTTCTGACGCCGCTTTTATCGCTACTTGGAATTTATTAATACCCTTTTCAGCTACTGTTATCGTAAACGGAATTCGATAAGACTCAGATGAGTCCTGAGAGTTTACTAGGTTAATATAACCCTCGTAAGTTCCCTCTAACGAATTTGACGGTACTGTAATTTTTGCTGTTGCTTTAACAGTACTTTCTCCGCCAACATTAAAAGATGACACATTTTTCCCATCGACAGAGAATTCAATTTTCACATCGTTTCCTGTGCCTGGACCTACTTTATTCGATGCAGCAAATTTTGTTGAAATAAATTCAGTAGTTACATCAAATGATTTGCTGTCAGATCCTAGATTGGAAACGTTAAAATCTTTTGAAGAAACAACATCATCTGAACCATTTGCTGCACCTTCTCCCCTACCTTTAAAACCAAAGAACATACTACCTGTTAGGTTTTCAACCTGTTGCATTGTATAATCTGATTCAGCTGCGTATGCTTTATCTATTACTTGTATTTTTACACTCTCTTTAATTGCACGAGCAGGATCAACACGACCTGCACCGACTTGGTATACACTATAAGTCTTTGAATCTGTGTTAACATCCATTGCTGTATTCATTAATGCCGCTTTGACATCTGCTGGAGTATAATCAGGATTTGCAGCCAAAATTAATGCTGAAATACCTGCAACATGTGGCGTTGCCATTGAAGTTCCTGACATTATTTCATAAGAATACTTATAATCTCTATTTTCTACACTTACACCATCTTGTGGCTCCCAAACGTCATAAGGAACTGTAGACGAAATATCAACACCAGGTGCTACAACATCTGGTTTAATTGTCCAATCTTTTACTGGGCCAGTTGAGCTGAAGCTTGCTAACTCATCGCCTTTCTTTGAGATTGGCACATCAAGTGTAGCTGGGTAAGTAATCGTAGCAGATGAAGGATCCTTTGCAATAGCTTCAGAAAGTTCTTGTCCCTGTGCTTGAGTCAATGAAACAGAATAAACATTATCCATGCTAACGCCTAAGAAGCTGTTTATATAACCTTGATTTTCTGTATCATCATTATTATTCCAAATGATCATACCTGCTACGGAAGCCTTTTTAGCGTTAGCCATTTTAGTCTGTAAAAACTCACCACCACGCTTCACAAGAGCAATCTTTCCAGACATATCTAATCCATTGTAATTAGCCTCACTTCCTAAGCCGACATCAACAATTGGAAATGTTTGTCCTTTATAAGCATCATCTGTTTGTGCGAAGGTTTTACCAAATAAACGTGATTGGTATGATGCTGAACCGTTCTTAATGGTCATTACTGGAATTTCTCCTGGGATTGTGCTTGCACCAACCGTTATTGCTAATGCAGAAGTTCCCGGAGAGCCTACAGTAGCTTGTCCTGGACCACTATTTCCTGCTGCAACATCACACACTACTCCGGCTAATGTTGCATTGTTAATAGCGATACTTGTTGGATAAAACGGATCATTAACTGTTGCTCCAAGCGAAAGATTGATGACATCCATATCATCCTGAACAGCTTGGTCAATGCCATTTAATACCGAGTCAGAAGTTCCACGTCCGCCTGGTCCTAATACACGGTAACCATATAGGTCTACATCTGGAGCTACACCATTTGCTGAATATACGTTGTTATTATTTGTTGTATTTGCAGCAATTGTTCCTGAAACGTGAGTCCCATGAGACGTAATATATTGCTTATAATCTGCTGGAGGTTGTCCAACGATTGCATTTGGATTCGCTTTATCAGCTACCCAATCATCATAAGTAGTTTCCATCGGATCATTGTCATCTACATATTTAATATTTCCATTTGCATCGATTCCTTCGTTATTAACTAAGTCATGTCCACCTTTATATACAGCCTTTAAATCAGGGTGGTTGTAATCAATACCTGTATCTAATACACCAACCTTAACTTTTTGGCCTGCACGAGGGCCAGATTTAATAATACCTGTATGACCTTCAGCTTGAAGTTTATCTAACCCTAATAAAGAAAGCCCAATTGTTGGCTTACCTACAGATTCACTTGTAACTGAAGCTTTTGGCGTTGATCCGTCAGCAACCGTATATTCTACTTGAGACCAAATAGAAGCAACCTCTGGATTTTCCGCAACTTTTTCAATTAATTTTGCTGGAAGTGATACAGATACTCCATTAAATGCTTCTGAATATTCTCGCGTAATACTCATTGATGTTTTAATAGATTTTCCGCCTACAATTTGAGCCTTAGGTTGGTTTGATGATACAAAGTTTTTAAACTTTGCGTGAGAAGCTTCAACCTTTTTTTGTGCTTCAGAATAATCGCTCGAAAAAGCTTGGCTATTTAAAGTAGCACCACCATTAGCCAATGACTTTTTAATCATTTGAATTTTTGCTGGATCTTCTTTAAATTGAACGATAACATTGATATTTTTTCCACTTCGTAGATCCTTTTGGTCTACATGGATTTTCTTCGAATTATCTGCCCCAGTTAGCTTATTTATGTTTGCTTTTTGCTCAGGAGTAAGACCCGCAAGTATTCGGTTTACTTCTTCAGCATTAAAACTTTCATTAGATACAGTTTGCTGTTTTGGGTCTGAATCAGCATGTACGAGTTTTAAACTCTGTGGTAGTGCAAAATTAAAAACCATAGCACTCAACGTAAAGATCGAAATCATTCTTCTTGTTTGTTTTTTACTAATCTTTTTTCTATGTTTCATATTCTCCCCCCTACCGAGCCTAATGAAGATCAAATCGTATGCTCAAATAAATCGTTGTATTTCCAAAGTATTTATAACTTTAAGAATACTTTGAATATAATTAATGTTACTTGAGCTTAACCAAATCGTATATTGGGAAAATTACACTCATTTCACTCTGACACATTTCAACACAATCCGACCTTTTCTTTTTAAAAAACAAGTTATCCTGCGTTTTTTTGGCAGAATTTCTCAAAGATAATAGACTTTTGTCCCATATTTATTAGGCAATTATTACAATGAATACTTGCCAACTTGAACAAAATTAAGGGTTTTTAATACTTTTATTTTAATAAACTATTAAATCCCATAAATTTACAAGATTTTTAATAATATGGTTGGTTTATAGAGTAAGAAATCGGACTTTAAGCTTCATCGCAATAAACTTCTATTAGAAAGTCTCTTTTAGAATCTATTATCCTCAAAAAACAAAATGGCTCCAGTTTTCACTAGAGCCATTTTAATACTATTTATAATGAGGAAATTTCAACAGTTCACTAAACTTTTGAAGTGAAGTCCTTAAAAGATATATTTCCCATTATTAGATTATTGAATAACGGTTACTGTTTTAGGTGTCGATGTTACTTTAAAACCATCCTTTGTCACAAGTTCTAATGTAATCGTATACGTACCATTTGGAAGATTTTTATCAGGTGCCCAGCTTCCTTTCAATGTATGTTCATTCTTCAATGAAGATGTCTCTACAATTTGACCAGTTGAATTTTTTACATTAATCGTCCAGTCACCTCGATTATACGCATAACCAGTAATTTTCGCTGGTTTTGTTTGGTTAATACCAGTAGCCGGTGTTACACTCCAAGTTTGAATCGCCATACCAGATTTTATATAACTTGGATCTCCCCATGGAGTCCAGGATACATTTCCTGCATAATCAATCCCTAAAATAACTATACTTTTCGGTTCTGCGTTAACAAGTAGAGATGTTTTCTGATTATTTACTTCATAATATTGACCATTTACATAAACAATGGCATTCATATAATCACTTGCATTATCTACCGCATTAAATGTAATTTCATATTTTCCATTCACTGGCGTAACTTTTATATCTGAAACTTTTGGCCCGATGGAATCAACTACCATTGGCATTTTTACTATCTGAGGTCTTGCGTTTGGATAATCTAATTTTGTTTTCAGTACATATTGGTAGATACCGTCAGGAACGTATTGTCCAGAAGGATCTTTCATATCCCATTTATAACCATCATACTTAATATCTCCATATGACATAATATTTTTTCTAAATTTCCATGGTTGCCCAGTTCCAGTATATTCACTAAAGTCTCCTAAATATTTAATGAGATTTCCATCTTTATCTTCAATATAAGATTCAACTTTTTCTAAATTACGTAGTGCTTGGAATCCCGCAAAAATCCCAGTGTTAAGATAATTTGGCGAATAAGCAATATGATTTAACTTAAATCCTTTGCCATCAAACCCTAACGGCGCTCCACCTTCTGTCATATCATCCCAAAGTGCCGTATACCCTACAAAGGCATCTTTATCCCATGCTGGGGCATCGATATTACGCAGTTCATCCCATTTTCCATAGAAGCCCATATAAGGAATAGATAAAGGAACAGCTTTATCTTGATCCTTCTGTACTGGAACAAGACGAACAAATCCTTCAACAAAACTATTTTTCTTTAAGGAATCTGGTAATGAGACATTTACAGTCAGCATTTTCGTTTGACCCGGTTTGATTTTTACTAAAGCTCCTGTTTTTTCTGAAACGATATCATCATTAACAGTAACAGTTGCACCATTAATACGTTCGCTTGTTAAACTTAAGTATTCTTTTGGTTCTATTTGTCCATCTCCATCAAAATCAAATTCTTTCGTTTCCGTCTTATCTTTCAATAAATCAACATAGACATTGTATTCGATATCAGCACTATTATTTTTCCCTTTTGGAGCTTCAAATGCCTGCATATTTAATTTAAACTGTGTTTCTTGCCCGATTTCCTTTAATGCAACAGCACCCGCCTGTTCTAACGGAGCATTTTTATTTGTCACAATGACTGGCGTATTAATAGCATTTTGAATTTGCATTACCCCAGATCCTTGTATACGTGGTGAATATGGAACTTCTCCATCAGCTCTTGGATCCATCACTACTTTAGATGAATTCATTAAAGCAATTTTTGACTTTAATATTGTATCTTCTGAATGTGCTAACCCTTTTTGATAAAGACTTTGCAATAACAATGTTGCACCGCCCGCAACATGAGGTGTTGCCATGGATGTACCGCTCATCACTTCATAATCATTTCCAGGTATAGTGGAATAAATATTTCCGCCAGGAGCTGACATTTCCGGTTTAAAATCTAATGTAGTTGTAGTACCCATCGATGAAAAATACGACATAGTATCTTTTGACGGGTTGTTTTCCCAAATATCGCCTGCAAATTTCATACTTAAATATTGACCGCTTGGCATACTTCTTATTTTACTTAACAGGGCTTCCCCATCAGTTTTACCTGTTGAAGCCGTCGGTACTGCAGTTGGCGTTACTGGTAAACTAGTATAATCTGACCATACTGTAGGCGGGATCATAATAATAGCCTTTGCGCCAGCACTTTTAGCTGTCCACTGAATGGTAGAAACAGTACTATATGAATTTAATAGTTTAACAACAGCAATATAGCCAGTTTTTCCTTTAGGATAATCTGTAGCTTTTATTCCTTCTCCTACAAACACCATATCATAGTTGGTATCAGGCAATAGGTTCTTAGAAACTTTAAAATTATACGATGCAGGAAACTGTGTTTGATCTCTGAATGGAATCGTTAGATCAGCTCCATCTGATAATCCATATAAATGTAATTTAGTATTTTCATATGAAGCCACTGATAATGCGAATGGGCTCACACCCGGCGAACCAACCGTTCCAATATCAGGATCTTCTGCAAATGGCCTTAAAGATGGGACAGAAAGAGTATTCTTTGTACTGTAGGCTGTATTTCCTGCTGCTACGACAACAAGTGTTCCTTGTTCAGTTGCAACTCGGATCGCTTTTTGAATCGGATCATATTCTTCATCTACATAGCCTGCATCAACACCTAAGCTCATGTTGATAACATCCGCACCCATTGTGACAGCATGTTCGATTCCAGCAATAATATCGTCCTCATAGGCTCCGCTAGCATGATCAGAAAATACCTTTTCAGCTATAAGCTGAACACCAGGTGCGATTCCGGCCACTCCACCTTTCGTTTCGTCACCATTTGCGCCAATTGTTCCAGCCACATGTGTGCCATGCGAGCTACCATTTGCTCCAGGAATGACATTCGTATCGTTGTCTGCCCAGTCATAGCCCGTTGGGACTTTATCTGAATACCAGACTTCATTAACATCCGTCTGTGCCATTTTTTGCTCCATTTTATCTTGAGTCCATTTTTCTTTCGTTTTAGCCTCATCAGATAGTTTCATATCTTTGTGCGTATAATCAATCCCAGAATCTACTACCCCTACTACTAATCCTTCTCCTTTATAACCATATTGCTCCCATACTTTTTGAGCTTGTACTAAATCTTTACTTGCTGCCATATTTTCTTGATATGTTCTTGCAACATGTACATGTGTAACCCCTGGGATCGACTGAATTTCTTTTAAATTTTGATATTCTGTTTCTACACTGAATCCGTTAAATCCCTCAAAATATCGATGCTTCAATTTCATTACAGCATTCGATTTAGAATTTTTTTCTTTTGTCATCTGCTCAATGACTTTGTCTTGCTTTTCTTTAAATAGAGTTCTTTTATTTTGTATTGTATCCTCGTTTTCTGTTGGTTGCTCCACTTCTACAATTAAGCGAACTAGTTCATCTGGTTTATATTCTTTAGTTAGAGCATCATTTTTTACATCTTTATAAATTGAGTCTTCTTGATTGATTTCCTCATTATGTCTGGCTAATAATGGTGCTCCCTGCTCTACGACCTCATCCGTTGTATCTGTTTGGAATGATATGTCATTGTTTTCGGCAAAAACTGTTAAAGATGTAAAAATCAAAGATGTTAAAGCTGCTGTGGACATTACTTTAAACGCTTTCAATTTCCCATTTTTCATTAACAACTCTCCTAAATTAATTTTGTATTTATTTAAATCCACTTTGTATCAATATAGTTCAACAGAAAAAGCAAATAGAGATTTACTATTTTCATATTTTTGTGGTCAAATATAAATACTATTCAAATTGTATATCTCCTATTAACGAACGTGTATTGGGGGAATCACCATTAATCTCCATTAGTTCATTCGGCGTGTTTTTTATCTATTATTGAATAGAAATATAAAATGAATATAAGAAATATGTTTATTTCTGGAAAGTTATTAATGTTTTTGTCAGTTTTTGCTAAAGACTTACAAAAGAAAATTAGGAAAAATCAAACTAAATTCTTTAATAGTTAACTATTTTTTCTAAAGCCTAGCCTATGAATCAGTGGAAAAGACCTAGCATATTGCGATGAAAGTATCAAAAATACTAAATGAAAAACTATGAACTTAGTATAGAAGTCCAATATTAATAAGGGATCCGTTTATATGAAGATGATTACATTGGAGGATTAACGTAAAAATACTAAATAATGGGTACTCTCCGTAAGATTATTAGTACAAAACTAGAAATTATCAAACAAGGAATATTTACACCTTACGAATAATCCATAAATTATGTTTTTTTCACCTCAATTAGATTCCACACTATTGGTTATTCAACCATATAAAATGTAAATTACTCCTTCAAAATTAAAAGGCCGTCAAAATCGAATTCAATGATTCTGATAGCCTTACTATTTTATAAAATCATATTATTTTTTATCATCATGTGGATATTTATGAGGACTATTTGTTAATTTTCGCAAATCACCTCGATAAAAGACATCTTTAAATTCTTTATAATTAAATGGAATAAAAGGTGCTAGATATGGGACACCTACTGATCGTAACCGTGATAAATGTATGACTAAGATTATCATTCCAATACATAATCCCGTTATTCCGAATAAAAGCCCCAAAAATAAAAATACATAACGAAGAGTTATAATCGAATCTGGTAGTTTTCCAGTTGTAAGCATTGTGCTAGTAAGATAGGATACACCAAGTACGATAAGACTTAAAGGGTGAATTACTTTAGCTTCAATTGCAGTTGAGCCAATTGTTATTGTTGAAACTAATGAAACAAGTATGATCATTTCTTTGGAAATTTTATATGAACTATATCCTAGTATTTGTAAAAAAATGAGTGCTGAGAAAATTTCCAGCCAATAAGGCATTACCATGTGTTGAAAGAATTCATCTTGAATTTTATGGGGTATCCAGTTTTTATGATGGTAAATTAACGTAAGATAAAATCCGGGTAACAGAATTGTTATGAAAAAACTAAGAAATGAAAGGATACGCACAGCATATTTTGCTTTAGTGTTATAATCATTAGGTTGTTGGAAGTATTGAATGAATAAATTGGGTACAATTGCTGCTGTTGGCGTTCCGTTTGTAAATACTGCTATTCTTCCTTCATACAATGCAGCTGATACTGCATCTGGTAACTCGCTATTAAAAACAAGTGGGAAAATTGTTTTTTGATCTCCCTCAATCGCTTCTTCAATTATTCTTGACTCCATTACAAAATTAATTTCTAATAAATCAATTCGCTGCCGTACTTCCTCTAAAACAGTTTCATCTACAAAACCAGTTAGATATACAATTGCAACATCTGTTTTAACAATTCTTCCAATTTGTTTTTTCTCAACCTTTAATATTGGAGATGGAATCATATTATGTAATATATTTAAATTCACTTTTAATTCTTCTGTAAATGCTATTAATGAACCTTGAAAATTTCGTTGCTTTGTACTTTGTTCAACTGCTCGTTTTTGCCATTCTGTGGTATCCACAAGCAGGGCACTATCAAAACCATCAACCAATACCAATGTCTTCCCTCTAACAATTCCGTCAATTATAGAAGAAATTGAATTAACCTCTTCAACTGATTCCGAACGAATATATCGAATGGCAATTGTATCCATTAGTGAAACTTTATTTATTTTACGTATCTCCAATAAAGGTTCAATAATGCTCTCACGAATCAACTGTGTATTAGCAAGCCCATCAATAAATAATAATGCACAATAAATCTGATGAGGATCTAAGTTAATATGTCTTATAAGTAATTCTGGAGAATCATGTAATTGTTCTTTGATTAATTTTATATTTGTATAAATTTTACTTGTCAATGAGGTCTCTTCGATTTGCATAATTTATTTCTCCCAATTTAGTAAAATAAACATTCAAATTAGCTTTCCCTTCAGTAATAAAAACATGCAAGTTAAAGCTATTTTATTAGGAGAATTACTCGTCGATAAGTAGCTAAATTCGTTGGAATGAGCTAATGAATTTAGAAAGTTTTTTACAATCAAATTCCATTACACTATTAAGTTTATGTACAATTCCTCAAAATTTTAAGTGTATAAATTTAAAAGGCGGCTTATAAAAGCCGCCTTTATCATAAAGTGTATATTTAAATTATCGAGTTTAAATATTAATTCAAACTAATAGGTCCGGATCCTAAATACATAATCATTAACGTAACACCTAGTAGAGCAAGGTTCTTAGTGAAATGTACAAGCTGCATTGCACTTTGCTGTTTATCTGACAATCCCCAAAAACGGTGGGCAAGGAAAGTTGTTGGAATTAGAAAAATAAACAGTAAAAGTGCACCAACTTTTGCGTAAAATCCAAAAGCGATGCTTAGTCCACCTATAATTGATAATAAACTCATTACGGTTGCAGACAATCTTGGAAAAGGAGCTTTAAATTTTTTAATCATTTCGACAGTGTGATTGATATCTTTAAGATGGTTAATTCCCGCCATTATGAAAATAAGAGTAAATAAAACTCTCCCAATAAGAAATATAAAATCCATAAATATCTTCCTCTCTATTTTCTAGTTCTTAATTTACTTCTTTGTAAATCAATAAAGGTATAAAAAACATTTTCATGATTAATACCTCTTAATCAATTCATATATTTTGATTTTGAGTACCATCATTGAATAGCATCTGCGTTTTGCTTTGGATATGTTCCACTCCCCATTGATGCATCATTTCTAATATAGTTTGAAGTGATTTTCCGTATTCTGTAATGGAGTATTCCACTTTTGGTGGAATTTGTGGATACACCACCCTTTCAATAATCCCTTCCTGTTCTAATTCTCTAAGATGGGAAGTCAACACTTTTTGATTGACTCCGGGCATAGCATTTTGCAGTTCACTAAAACGCATCGTACCATAGTGATTCAAGTTTAGTAAGATTGCTATTTTCCATTTTCCAATAATCATGTCAATTGTAGTTGCAACTTTACAATGGTTTGGTTTATTGTCCATTAGTTCCTCCATTAACACTCATGATTATTAATCATTATTTTTTCTGTATTAGTCTAGAAAGGTCCCGTTTCTATAATCAGAGATAGCTTGAATAATTTCTTCCTCAGTATTCATAACAAATGGACCTCCAGCAACCACAGGTTCGCCTATCGGTTCTCCTGCATAAAGCATTACATGCATATCTTCTTCAGCTTTTATTTTAATATCACTAATTTCAGCATTATTACCAGTATCTAGCCATAATACATCTCCAGCTTTTCCTTTTGTGTGCTCGATTCCAAAAATACCGGAACCTTTTAAGACATATAAGAATCCATTATAAGAGCCTGGAATCACTGGGGTAACTTCACTACCTGCTATCATTTTGTATTCAACCATCGTAACTGGGTTTATGTTCAACGTTGAAGCAGTTAATCCATTTACAGAACCTGAAAATACTTTTGTAGATACCCCATTTTCCACTTTGATTGGCATTTCGTCCTTTCGGAGATCTTGATAACGTGGTGACGTCATTTTATGTTTTGCAGGAATATTGACCCAAAGTTGAAGAAGATTAACCTGTTCTCCTGGTACAGCATCTTCAACGTGTTCAACACCTCTTCCAGCTGTCATCCATTGTGCATCCCCAGGGTGAAGAATACCTTTCCCATGTTTGCTATCATAATGGTTTAGGTTTCCTTCAATCATATACGTAACGGTTTCAATTCCTCGGTGTGGGTGAACTCCAAATACCCCGCTTCGCATGATGTCGTGCGCCATCCCCAAAAATGGATCATGTAGTTCCCAGTGTCCAGGTTCGATTACCATAGCAACTGTATGAATATCACTATTACGGACAAATTGAGGAGTGTTTTTATGTCTAATTGCTCTATTATAAATGTGGCGACTCATTTTTGATTCCTCCAATTAACTTGTTAGTCGAGACAACATGCTGGGTCTCTACAGAAATCAATTATGCATTCATAATGGTATATTGTTAAGTAGGCACTTTGATGTAAGCCAGTTTCTTTGAAGTAACGATTAACTACAGAGCCATTTTCAACAAAATAAAATAGAGTAAAAATATTAAATTTATCTTCTATCACTATTACTACTAACCAAATTTAACGTCATCTCCAACTCTTAACCTTTAGATTTTAAATTTATCAATCATTATCTTAAGCTTCTCGACCTTAAGAACCTGGTCTTTGACGGATTCATTAACATTGTTAATATCACGTGTAAAACTAAACATAGAAGTCGAAATTTCTTCAGATCCAGCTGCAGATTCTTCGGCGGTTGCTGAAACTGTTTCGATTACTAGGTTTACATCACTAATCGCTTCCATTACCATTTTTGTTGAATTTGCAATACCTTCTGAAATATTATTAATGAATTCAGCATCTTTTTCATATTGTTCACCAGTTACTCCGAGTAATTCATAAGTTTCCCTAACATCCGTATTAATAAATTCAAGTATTTCTTGTCCACTATTTGATAATTGTTTAAACGCATTTTGGACTTGTCCTACTACCATTTGAATTTGAGAGACCGCTTTTGCAGAGTCCTCTGCTAATTTTCGCACTTCACTTGCGACAACTGCGAAACCTTTACCACCTTCACCTGCTCTTGCAGCTTCAATTGCAGCATTTAAAGCAAGTAAATTTGTTTGTTCTGCAATACTTCCAATTGAATTAGCCATAACGATTACTTCATCAACAACCTTACCATCCTCAATTGCCTTTAAAATATTTGTATGTTTTTCTAAATATAATTTTCCACCTAATTCGATTGCTTGAGATGCTTTAACTTTGATATCTGTAGCTCTTTCTTTTATTTCAATTACGGAAGTATTAGCCTCATTAGCATTTTCCGATAACTCTACCGTCGCTCGACTAATTTCTTGGGCTGTTGCAATTACTTCTTCAGTTGTTGCAGTTAGTTCTACTGCACCTTGTGAAATTTGATTTGTAGATTCATGAATGTTTTGCATCTTGTTTGTAATGATTTTAGTTGCAGAAGTTAGATGATCCGATACTTCAACAACACTACCTACTGTCTGATGAACCTCTTTAATTAAATTATGTAGAGTTTCTAGCATTCTATTATATGATGATGCAATTAAACCAACTTCATCTTTACTTTTTATATCAAGTCTAGAGGTTAAATCCCCTTCATTGTTTGATAAATCACTTAATCGAGCTGAAATTTGAACAAGTTTAGAAATTTTTTTAGTCAGAATAATATACATGAATAAGAACAGTCCGCCAATTAAAGCAAGTGCAATCGTCGTAAGTGTAATCATAAGCTTCAAATTTTTTTCTGCTTTCGTTGCTTGTGCAGTGGCTTTCTTATTTATTTGTTCTTGAAACTGTCTAATCGGTTTCATAATTTTTTCTTTATTATGGTCATAATCATCGGAAAACATTAGTTTTCGAGCTTTATTAAAATCTTTATTTTTCACTGCTTTCATCGCTTCATTGTCAGTAGCGATTGTATAAGCTGAATTATTTTTAGCTTCTTCTAGATATGATAGATCTTCTTTTGATGCATTTAATTCAATTAATCTTTTTATAATTTTATCACTGGTTTTTGTTTCATTTACTTCTTTCAAAAAATTATCAAGATGAGATTGTTCACCAAATTGTACATACGCTCGTGCTTCATTTGTTAAATATTTTGATGTGTTTTCCAAGTCAATACCTAATTGCTTAAACTCAGCTTGACAATTAACTGCTTTTTTTTGATCATAGTACTCTTTATTTAAGAAAAATATGCAAATACTTATTACAAGAATTAATACAATGAAAACTGCACCCATTACCTTTAAAAACTTTGAAATATACATTCTGTTAAACTCCCAATATACTTTTTCATATAAGCTACATATAAAAATAGATTTTTTTTACTTTTATTAACTTATGTAAATTCTCTATAGTATTCGATTAAACACATAAATCATCTAACATTTGTCGTTTTATATCTCCTTTTTAATGTTATGAGGCACTTTAATATGGAGTAAATTCCATGAAGAATCTTTAAGTTACAAAAGAGAGCATCTTTTCATTTTAAGACTCTTTAATAGATTGTTATTTATCAGGTTTTCAGGTTCCCCGATTAGATTACTTTTCTTAAATTTATGACTTTTTAAGAAAAGTAACTAGATCGATAGGAGGTATAGTTACTCCATGTATTCCTGAACGAAATGTAAAACTTGTTATAAATGATCTTAAATAAGGTAATTGTATAGCCATTGCATTCATTTTAAAGTCTTCTTTATTAAAGTTCCTACATTCAAAGTATCCAGCAATTGTTACTTTCAAATAAAATGGTGCTCTACCATTATTAAACTCTTCGTCGAATAAGGTGCAAGTTGACCATAACTCTGCTTTCTCTTTTTCCTTTGAAAGTATAACTTTTGACCGTATATTAAAATTTAAATCGCATTCATTAACTTGCAGATTATTTCTTATAAAAATAGTTTCCTCAATCATGAATCGATTAAATCGTAGTATACTTTTTGAATTACTCATGTTATACCCCAAATAGATTTATTGTTTTAAAGTAATATAGTTTACTAAGTTCAAACTACTTAATTTAAATTCTCTTTTTAGAAACTTGTTTTGGTAAGTGTGAAATTATAACGATATAATTCTGTCATGATCAATTTTTATATTTATTTTTCTAAAGATGAATTGTAGAAGAAGCTAATTCCACAAAAAATTGAAGTGATTTCGGATTTGCCATCGAATCAATATTAATCGATTTTTCAATAGACATTCCTAGTAAAATTTTTCTTATTGGTACCTCGAGTTTTTTTCCACTTAGCGTTTTTGGAACTTCGTCAATTATATAGATTGAATCAGGAACAAATCGTGGAGATAATTTTTGCTTAATTTGTTTATTTATAGTTTGTTTCAACTCATCCGTTAATTTCAAGCTAGGTTGAAGGACAACAAATAAAGGCATAAACGAATCTTTACCACTAAATTCTAAATCAATTACTAAGCATTCAAGTATTTCAGGAATTTCTTCAACAATTTTATATATTTCACTAGTACCCATTCGAATGCCGGATCGATTAATAGTTGAATCTGAACGTCCATAAATTACGCAACTTCCATCCTCATTAATTTGTATCCAATCACCGTGTCTCCAAATATTCTCAAATGTTTCAAAATAACTTTCTAAATAACGAATATTGTCATTATCATTCCAAAAATAAAGAGGCATTGAAGGCATAGGTGCTGTTAAAACAAGTTCACCTACTCTACCTTTAATTGAGTTACCTTCATCATCGAAGGATTCAACTTTAGCCCCTAATGCACGGGTTTGGATAACTCCTGCACGGACTGGTAATACAGGCGATCCACCAACAAATGCAGTACATACGTCAGTACCCCCACTTGCTGAAGCTAACCAAATATCAGATTTTACATTTTCATATACCCACTTGTACGCATTTGCTGTGAGTGGCGAAGCAGTGACTAAGATTGCTTTTAACTCGTTTAACTGAAAATATTCATTTGGCTTATAATCATTCTTCATACATAATTCAATATAAGCTGCACTTGTACCAAAAATTGTTATCTTTGATCTATTGGCAAAATCCCATAGTACTCCTAGATTCGTATAAATTGGACTTCCATCATATAATACGATTGTAGTACCTGCTATAAGCCCACCAACAAGTGAATTCCACATCATCCATCCTGTTGTAGTAAACCAAAATATTCTGTCTGTGGAGGTGAAATTTTGTTCAATACAAAATGTTTTAATTTGTTCTATTAATATTCCTCCATGACCATGGACAATAGGTTTTGGCATACCAGTCGTTCCAGATGAATATAAAATCCATAAAGGATGATCGAAAGGTAATTGTTCAAAAGTAATTTCATCCTCATTATGTAGTGAATCTTCCCATTTCGAAGTTTCTTGAAGCTCTGATTGTTCAAAACAGTTAACATATGAAACAAGGAGAGTTTTCTTTATACTTGGTACTTCCTGTTGAATACGTTCTATTACATCTTTTTTATTTATTGTTTTACCGTTATATTGGTATCCATCTACAGCAAACATAAAAACAGGATCGATTTGCTTGAAACGATCTATTACACTATTAGAACCGAAATCTGGCGAGCAGCTGGACCAAATAGCTCCAATACTAGCACACGCTAGAAAAGCGATAACCGTTTCAGGAATATTTGGCATATAAGATACAACACGGTCTCCACTTTTCACCCCATTCTCCTTCAAATAATTAGCAACGGAGGCAGTTTTGCGACGTAATTCCTCCCAAGTTATTTCTTGATATCCTTTATGCTCAGATTGAAAAATAATCGCTGTTTTATTTGGAACAGCATAACGAAAACAATGTTGTGCATAATTTAAACGAGATCCTTCAAACCATTTTGCTCTTGGCATATCTTTTGAATTAAGAACTTGATAGTAAGGAGCACTTGATTGGATCTGTCCGTACTCCCAAACATAGCTCCAAAAAGTATCAATTTCATCTACTGACCATTTCCACAAGTTTTGGACACTTGAAATATTCATATTTTTAGTTTGACTTAACCAATTATTAAAAGCAGTAATATTACTATTGGCAATTTCTTCTTCAGTTGGTTTCCATAAAATCGATCCTTCAACAGGTAAGCTCATAAAGTCCTCCTAAAAGTATATGATGTACACCAAAAAATAATATTTGTCAGATAATTTAAACCAAAAATAATATTTGTCAGATAATTCAAATGAATAATAACATATAAAAATTTCTTAATCAATTATATGTTATAATAAATTTTGTAAAATATTTTTTTGAAATGTAAAGGATGTATTTTTATTGAGAAAAAACATGTCTTTAGAAATTATTGATGACTTAGGATCGAAAATTGTACAAGGAATCATCTCGGATGGTACTGTCTTACCTAGAGTTGAGGAATACTCCGAGCAATTAGGGGTAAGCAGAACAGTAATTCGCGAAGTTTATTTAGGTTTAAATTCAAAACAATTGGTAAAATCTGTTCCAAAAATTGGTACTGTTGTACAACCTTCTACAAAATGGCTATGGTGGGACGCAGATATCCTATCTTGGGCATCCGCGCAAGAAGACAGCCAAGTTTTTAGTGAGATAAACCAAATACGTTTAATGCTAGAACCTTCAGTTTGTGAGTTAGCAGCTATATGTGCAACTGAGCATGAAATTAAAGCTATCGCCGATGCCCTTGAAATTTTAAAGCAATCTACTTATGACGTAAATAAGTGGGCGATTGCTGATCTTAAATTTCATGAACTAATTTTATTTTCATCTAAAAATCAACTGTTAACTTCATTAGGAAAACTAATGCACAAACCACTATTAAAAGTTAGGATAAGGCTTTTTACAGAATTAGAAAAAAGTAATAGACCTATCGATTTTCGAGTTCATGGTGAAATACTTGCGGCATTGCGTTCAAAAAATGGTCAAGCAGCAAAAAACAACATGTACACTTTAATTAAATACTTAAATGAACAATTGGAGTTAATTGAAAAATAAATAATCATTATTAGTAGGCAAAAAAAAACCACTTTTTAAATTTAAGTGGTTTTTTTTTATTGACTTATTTTTAAAAAGCAATTATAAATATTATTATATTATTTGTCAGATAATTATGAATTTTACTCTCGTATATGGAGGTCGATTTTTTGAAAGCCCTTTCTCACCAGTATTTTACTGATAAAGAGAGTATTGTGTTTGATATTGTTATTGTCGGATATGGACCTGTTGGTGCAGTTTCAGCCATACTATTAGGTCAATATGGTCTTAACGTACTCGTTATTGAGAAAGATCAAGAAGCCTACCCTTTGCCTAGAGCTATCGCTTTAGACAATGAGGCTATGCGAATTCTTCAACAAATAGGGATTACAGATCAACTTCTGAAAGATTTTGTCAATTCAAGTCGTTATGAATTTCTGGATAAGGATCGAAACTTATTGTTTGGAATTAATAGACATCTTCATGACGAAATGGACCACTGGGGTCAAACGTTTTTATTCAGACAGCCAGAGTTCGAAAAATTGTTAAGACAGCATGTACAAAAATTTTCCAATATACAAGTTCATACAAACGAAACATTTTTAAATTTAATACAAAATGAAAATTACGTTGAAATTTACACTAACAAATCAATTTATAAAGCTAAATATGCTTTTGGATGTGATGGTGCTAAAAGTTCAGTTCGTAAAATCTGTCAAATTCCTATGAAAGAACTTGAACAATTTCATCAGCCCTGGTTGGTTGTAGACGCAATTTTAAAAGATGGTGCATATTTAGCCGAAGAAATGCAGCAAATATGTGATCCGTATCGTGCAATTTCTTATATTCCTCGAGCAGGAACAAATGAACGTAGATGGGAATTTCAACTTCGTCCAGAAGAATCCGAGCAAGATATGCAAAAACATGAAAAAATTTACGATTTAATGTCCCCTTGGATTTCAAAAGATAAGATTGACATTGAGCGAACGGCAATTTATACATTTCGAGCACTGGAGGCAACATCATGGAGAAAAGGACGAGTATTTCTCCTAGGTGATGCTGCTCACATGATGCCTCCATTTTTGGGCCAAGGTTTATGTTCTGGAATAAAAGACGCAATGAATATAAGTTGGAAAATTTCCAGAGTCTTAAATGAATCAGTTAATTGTTCGATATTGAATAGTTATGAATTAGAACGTAAACAACATGTCCGTTCTATAACAAATTTAGCTATAATACTTGGAAAAATTATCATGTTACAAAAACATGTAATTTTACGCAATCGCTTATTAGCTTTTCTTAACAAATTACCATTGATTAAAACAAAGATTCGTAATCTTTCTATTGATCTTCCAAAAATGAATGACAAAATCTCAACAAAATCACTAGGAAATAAGTTTAGTGGTGAGCGCATTCTTCGAAGTGAAGTATTTTACAGGAATCAAAAAGTTTGGTTAGACGATATTATTGAAAATCACTTTGCGATAATTGCATTTAACTATAATCCAACCCAACTTCTAAACAACTCAATATTAAAGAAGTGGAAAAGGTTCGGTTCTATTTTTATTCAAGTTACACCAACTAGTATAAAAGTTGAGGATTCAAATGACGTTGTAATTGTTGAGGATATAGAAGGAAAACTAGAATCATTTTTTAAAAGTAAAAGAGCAACCTGTCTTATTATTCGACCTGATAAGTACATATTGGGCGAAGTTTATAATAGGGGAAATTTTATTCATAAAATCACAAATACCCTGGAAATGGGACATTAGTTATGACTTTTGTCTTACATGTAAAATTAAGATTCGGAGGGTTAAAATGGGAACAACTGTAGTCCATTATAAATATCAGAACAAATGCTATTGGGGAATAGTGAAGGGTAAAGATATTTTACCACTAGGTGAATTTTATTCTACAGCTGAGTTTTTAAAACAACGCCATGATTTGATTCAGAAAGTAAATGATTCTTCTCCTACTATTCCAATTATCAATGTAGAAGTATTAAGTCCAGTAACAAATCCTAAACGTGTAATTTGTCAAGGGGTTAATTATGCAGATCACCGTGTTGAAGGAGGTTATGATCCACAAAAGCCTTCATATAACATGATATTTTCTAAAGCGACTAGTAGTGTAACAAGTGCTTATAACAATATCATAAAGCCTTCACATGTCCGTCTACTAGATTATGAAATTGAGTTAGGGTTAGTGCTTGGTAAGGATATTACCTGCCCTATCGAAGTAGTTAATACAAATTTTACTGAATATGTGGCAGGAATTGTAATTACAAATGATATTTCAGCTCGTGACATTCAAATTCCTGAAGAACAATGGGAAAAAGGTAAAAGTTTTCGCACTTTTTGCCCGGTTGGTCCCTATCTTTATCTCCTTGATAAAGATGAAGTAAATGAAATACATGATTTAGATTTAAAGCTATGGGTAAATAATGAATTACGGCAATCGGCAAATACAAAAAATTTGCTTTATAAGCCTACCGAAACTTTGACTGAACTATCAAGAGTAATGGATTTTCATATAGGAGATTTAATTCTAACAGGTACTCCTTCTGGAGTCGCTATTTCACCCCCTCCTCCTTTGTTCCAAAAATTATCCGCTTTATTTATGAGTAAAGAAAAACGAATGGAACTCTTTATTAAAAAGCAACAAAAAAATTCTAAGTATTTATTTCAGGGTGATGTCATTATCGCCACAATTAAAAATAAAAGTGGCACTATTGATTTAGGAGTACAGGAAAACATAATAGTTTCAGATTAATAAGTAGGAGTGATTTTGTGCGTAGTTCTAAGCAATTAAGATATGGGGCACCCTTCCCCATTCTGCAAAAATTTCAACACGCTGTATTTTTTGTAAATGACTTAGAAGAATCCCAAAAATTTTATGAAAAAATTTTTGATGTTCAATATTCAGCTACTAATCATCCAGATAGTAGTGCTGCAATGAAAATAGTTGGTCATACTATGAAATTTTTTAGCTTTGGTTATTATCATCACGATATATGCTTTGTACAAAATCCAAAGGTTACAGTCGATAATGAACAATGGAGCCACTTTACACTAAAGTTAAGCAAAAACGTTAATATGAATGAAATTACAAGGCGTCTAAAGGACAACAATATTCACTTTAATAGGGGGTATTTTCTACCAGTACCATGGGAAAATGATTCTGAAGTAATTCATTTCACTGATCCTAACGGACATATAATTGAAGTCATTGCTAATGGAGGATGAAGATGGCTAAGCAAATTACAAAACTTGAATCATTTATTAGTCCACTTTTAAAGTTTAAATTTTTCAGAGAATTACTTTTACTTCCCTCTACATTATCTGGAAAACGTTCTTCTAATAAAACTGAAGACTACGGTGTTTTTAAATCATCTCTAGTCTCACATCTCGAAGGTGTTACACTTTATGTTTCAGACATAAACCGTTCTGTGAGTTGGTATGTTGAAAAATTGGGTTTTATACATGAAGGATCTACGGAAATGACAAAACATCCTTTTTTTCCTGAACAAAAAATAATATGTGCCTATTTAAGTGCAAAAAAACAGAAAAATTCTTTAGTTCTAGTTCAAAGATTTAATAACCAAGGAGAAGCAATTTCGCCTTCTACGAATAGTTTTTTTCATATAGCTTTTGAGATAGAAGATGGACGTTCTCCTTTTGAATTTAGTCAACGTTTAAAAGAAAAAGGTGTGTTCATAAGCTACGGTCCAGTAAAGCACAACGCAGAAGGTGATGGTGAATCTGGTGGAAACTTTGCTGTATATGCTTTAGATCCTGACAATCATTACTTAGAATTCTTTTCTGATATGGATACTATTGAAAATTATCAAGACCGTTATGGTAATTTAAAGGGTTATCAACGGGTATAACTCATAAAAATAAGAGCGAATTAATAAGAAAAAGACAATCGATTCTTTCATTCGATTGCTTTTTTGAAGTTACTTTCATTTTTAATTAGGATCTAGAAAAAAGACAGACTAAACTACCGATCACTTTGTTCAACTAACGCATGTTTTAGTTGAAGATTGAGAGCAGCCCTTGGCTGTTCTTTTTTATTGAAGTATGTGCCAGTTTGATTAATTAGAAAAGGACACTATTGGCAAAAAACACCTCTAATGCTACTAAATAATAACATTAGAGGTTAACGTAGGTAATTCTATTTAAGTGCATTTTTATAAATTTTTCACCTTGGATTGAATAGTGGTTGAAAAATCCTTCATATTATCTTATCTTTCCTCATACATAAAAAAATCGGTAACTTCATTAGTTAGTTACCGATTTTTCACTTTTAATTATTTTACTAAATTACTCCATCCCAACTTCGTGTAAAACATCATCTAATGTTTTGCTCTTATATTTATTGTCTGGCTTTGGAGAATTGTCATTCCATGGATTTTGCATTAGGTAGTTATTAATAACGTATTGCATATCTTTCTCATCAACAACACCATCATAATTAATATCTGCCTCACGCTTATTTGTACCCCAATAATTTTGGATGTATATAGCATCTTTCACATCGATGACATTATCTTTGTTCACATCTCCTGCAGGTGCACGGTCATAATAAAGTGCTTTCGAGTAAGGTTTCACTTCACCATTTACTTTCAGCCCGATCGTAAAGGTTTTCTTAACTGTGAAATGTCCCGGCATATCTACCTCTAATGTAAATGGTTTATCCGTTAACGGTAGATTAGATGTTAAATGCCAAGAAAAGCCAGAACTAGTTCCAAACGTGTTTGAATATTCTTTTCCTGATACATCTGTCACTTTGACTTTTGCGCCTGCCATTACATAATCCAATGAAAATGGCATATCAAGTTGAGGAATCACAAATGCTTCTCCATTGACCCATGATTTCATGAAGGAGTAAGTTCGTTCCACCTGATAAGGAAGACTAATACCAAATGAGGATTTCGTTGTGCTATCCGTATTTGTGTACGATACATTGAACTGTTCTAAACTTAGGCTTGCACTGCCAGAATCATCTTTCACTTTGTATGTGATATCTACCATTGGAACCTTACCGGAAACTCCTGTCTGAGCTGCATCACCAGTTAATGTTGCGGTAATATCAGTTCTATTTACCATTGTTCCATTTACTTCTACATCTGTATTCACTGTATGAATATCTACTTTACCTTCTAATGTTGCATGTGGTTTAATACTGACCAACTTGGCATTCGATAAGCTTTGATCGAAATATGAAAAAACAACTTGCTTCATGTTTGTCATATTATTCATGGAAAGGGTAACCGTCACTGTATCGCCCGCTTTTACTGTTTGTTTTTCAGCAGTAGCTGTTCCATATGGTGTGCCCTGTTCCACGTAGTATAGAGATTTATGGCTGGAATAGTTCTGCACTGTCGCCATGTTTTCCGCATACACGTCCACTTTGAACGGTTGGATCGTCTTGTTCAACGGGATTTGTGTGGTAAACTTGCCGTCACTGTCAACAGGAACTGAAACAGTCCCTCCTCCTCTTAGTTTACTAGGAACCGAATAGAAAACTTTGTTATTTGCTTGAGAAACATTGATGCCGCCGTTTTTCATCTCGTCTACATTGGGATCATAGACAGAACCTGTTAACGATACAGCTTGCTGATCAGGGCTATATTCATAGACGCCAGATCCTGAGCTAAGATTGAGTGTAGGCTGGGTAACACTATAGTAAACAGGAGCGTCTGAGCTGAAGGTCTTTCCTTTATCATTTGACCCTACGAGTCTGAGATTGTACAATCCTGGCTCGACTTGTTCCTTATCATACGCGATCGGTTGATTCGGATTTCCCGTTAATGGATAGTAATACCCCTCGTTCATTGCGCCTCTTAAATAATATTCAATATTCACATCCGCACCCATGCCGTCGAATGTGCCTAGAAAGCCAATTTCTTTGTTCGTTTTCGGATCGACAAGGAATAAATCCATCGTACGCATATGAGATTTTAATTGGAAGTTAAGACCAACTGACCATCTTAATCCGTTATACCCTGCCTCAACCGCCGTCGTAAAAGCAGGTGGATTTACCGAGATATGGTCAATTCCCTCTTTTACTGTATGAATAGCAAATGGAATTTTATATTTTTCTTCAGGGTTGTTTTGATTTGTATAAACGACATAGCCTTCATACGTTCCTAGTTTTGCAGTTTTCGGAACCATAATGGATGCATCCATATTTGTTTTACTGTTTCTTTTTACTTTTACAACTTGCTTAACTTCTAAGGTCACTCCATTTCCAGTTGCATCATTGTCTCCTCTAGAGTCACCTGTGTATCGAGCGTCCAATGTCTGGAATTGCACTTTTACATCGAATGTTTTGTCTTTATTACTGTTATTGAAAAGGGTGATTGAACGCTGATCTTTAATCTCCTTTTCTTCAACAGCTTGCTCACCAAAGTTGATTGCACCAGTTATGTTTTTAATTTGTTTAATTCCCTTACTTGCTAGAGTAGTAGGGCCGCTTGAATCACTTTTAGCCTTACCTAAAGTTTCAGTTTTGTCTTCTACTTGAATTTCCGTTTCAGCATGAACTGCCTTATATGGATCTACACGTCCTGCCCCTACTTCATATACACTGTATTTATCAGTTAATGGGGCTGCAGTGTTCATAAGTGTTGCTTTAATATCTGCTGGGTCCATATTTGGATGGGCTTGCTTTAATAGAGCTGCTACCCCAGAAACGTTTGGCGTTGCCATTGATGTTCCAGATAAGCGTTCATATGCATATTGATAATTCCCGATTTGATCCGCTCCGTGCATATAAGACGGCACAGTAGAAAATACAGAGACACCAGGTGCTGTGACTTCAGGCTTAATATCATATAATACACGAGATGGACCACGAGAACTAAAGTCCGCTAACTTATCACCAAGTGTAACAACTTGGTTCATATTATTAAAAGTAAAGTCAAGTGGAATTGAAGTATTACTAGGTATTTTTTTTACGATGGCCGATCCTTGTAGGTTATTTAATAAGAACATCGGAATATTACTAAATCCATTTCCTAAATATACATCTTGTAAAGTATCTCCAGGAGTATTGTATAAAACAATAGCTTTTGCTCCGTGTGATTTAGCTGTAGCCATAATTTTGGAAATACCAAATGTACCGCGGGCAATGAGGACAACTTTTCCTCTCACATCTATAGGAGCTCCAATACTGGGTTGACCATTCCAATAAAATGATTCACCACCAGATCCTACATTTACAATTTGCAATGTTTGACCTTCAAAGTCTGCAATTTTATCAGTAAGTCCTTGGGCCGCTAGTTTTAAATCAACTGGTAAATCACCAGTTGAAGCATGTAATGTTCCAATATAAGTCGGAATTGTGATAGATGTGTCACTTGCCCCAACTGTAATAGCTAAAGGCGCATTCCCAGGTGCACCAAGTGAATACATTCTGTCTCCAGAGTTTCCTGCTGCGACAATAGCTGTTACCCCTGCAAGTACTGCATTATTAACTGCAATACTCGTAGGATAGAATGGATCGTTGTAATTTGCACCAAGAGACATACTAATGATGTCCATTCCATCTGATACTGCTTTATCGATTCCTGCCAATATGGCTGTTGTCGAACCAGTTCCGTATGGGCCTAGTACACGGTATGAATAAATGTCAGCATCCGGTGCAACACCTTCCACTGCATAGTCTGTATTGTTTTTTCCTTGTCCGGCAATAATTCCTGCTACATGTGTTCCATGCTCAGTATAATACGATCCACCCTTTTCTAATTCAGCCTTTCCAGACTTCTTCCAATCATCATATGTTGTTTCCATTGGATCATTATCGTTATCAACAAAATCGTATCCGCCTTTAAAAGCACCTTTTAAATCAGGGTGATTATAGTCGATACCTGTATCTAGAATACCAATTTTCACACCTTTTCCTGTATAACCTTCTTCATGAAGTTTTTCAATACCAGGAAATGTAACCATTGTATGGGTTACAGCTTGCTTAGTAGATTCCTCATGGCTAACAGGCGGCTCTACTTGAACTTGCATATCACTCCAGACAGTTTGTACTGCGCTAGACTTAAGAAGTATTTTTACTTTGTTAGCTGGGAGTGTCATTGAAACTCCATTAAATGCTTGTTTGTATGATCGTTTAATACTGTATGGATTTTTTTTAGATTTTAACTCGCTGCTGAAAATTGTTTTTAAATCTTTTTGGAACGTTTCGTGTGAAGCTTCCACTTTTGTTTGTGCATCTCTTGCTGATAAGGTTTCACCGTCTGCTTCTGCCTCTAAAACTGCAGTCTTTTGTGGCTTTTCCTTAAACTCAACAATGACAGAAATAAGCTTGTCACTTTTTTGATCGATATCAGGAGATAATTGAAGTCCCTCTTTGTCACTTAATTTCAATTGCTTAATTGCTTCACGCTGTTCTGGAGTCAGATTTGCCAAAACTTGTTCGATTGATGTTGATGATTTTGCGCTAACAGCGGCATTATTGCTGACGCTTGGTAAAGTGTTAATCAGAACTATCGTGCTGAGCGCAAAGATTGCGGTACTCTTTACAAACTTCTTCCTCATATCTCTCTCCCCTTTTTACTGTGTTGGTTACATCTTCATTATTAGGTATAACTTTCATGTAAACGGCTCCATTTCTCTGAATAGAAGTGATGCTTAATTTGCCACTTGTATCTCGCCTCCTTTTTTAAATTTGTAAAACAAAGAGAAAACTTAGTTGAAATAAAGTAGCGTTCTAGAATACCACTATTTCTAACAATAATAGAAACTTTTCAGAATATTGTCAATAATTTTTAAAAAATAGAAGTGTTTTTAGATACCACTTATATACTATTGCTATTTTTCATAATTAATCTTTAAATAAAGGTTTAATGTTAGGTTAAAAATTGGAAAATAAGTAACTTGATTATTTTTATTATTCTAGTAGTATTTAAATATACTCACCTTTATTAGCGTATAAAGAAACTTACATATATTACATCTGAATTATTGTAAACGGAGGTACCTATGGTTGAACTTCTAAAAAAAATAGGATTATCTGATCTTGAAGCACGCTGTTATTTAACACTTCACGATGAGCCGGGAATATCTGGTTATGAGGTTGCTAAAAGAGTGTCGGTATCTCGAACCAATGTATATTCTGCATTGAGATCTTTAACGGATAAAGGTGCTTGTCGGTGCATTGAAGGAGACCCAGTTCGTTATGATGCTGTTCCTATCGAGCAATTAGCGAAACATTTACAAACTGAATTTGAACAGGTGACAAAAGTATTAGTAAATCGATTAAAGACTCCACCAAAAATTGCACCGTCTTTTTATAACTGGCAAGGGGAAAAGCAGCTCGCAACAACAATTCATCGAATAATTGCAAATGCAAAAGATTTCATTGTTTTAGACATATGGTCAGAAGATTTACATTGGTTTGAGGAGGAGTTGCTTGATGCTGAAAAAAGAGGTGTTAATGTCATACTCATTACTATAGGGGAATGTCAAACACTACTTCAGAACATATTTGTCCACGTACGAAGCGATGATTGGAGCATTTCTAAATTAAGGAATTTTTCAATTTTATGCGATTCTCATATAGCATTACTTGGTGGTTTTGGAGGACCCACAAAACTCACTGCTTTAGAAACCGACCATCCATCAGTAGTTGGAATGCTTAAAACTGCTTTTTACCATGATCTAATCATGCAGCATATTGAAAAAGATTTTGAAGCAGAGCTACTTGAAAAGTATGGTGAAAAATACCAGAAAATATTAGAATTCTATTCCAAAGAGAAAGGCTGGAATATATAGGCAAAAAGCTTATTCATTACTAAACTTTTAAAGGAATTAACGCGAGCACTCTTTCATTCATTGGTTTACAAATTCACTTCAAATTACACATGAACCGCCCCATATTAATTAAAACTTGGTTATAGAGTAAAATGAATATAAAAAAGCAATCCCTAAAAATGTAAAAAGTACCCTAAAGAGTAGACACTTGAAAACAAGGTCACTATTCTAGGGTATTTTTTTATACATACTGCCAGTTTGCACAATCTAGTTGGAGGGTGTGGTAGCATGTGACTATTAAGTTGTTTATTGAAAAATATTGATATCCTATTAGCTGGTTTAGTCATAATGAACGAAACGGTTCCATTTTGCTTATCGTAGGTTGCAGTTGGCAATAATGGGAGTGATAAAAAGCCTACCCAAGCCAAATGTAGAGCTACAAACAAAAGGAGCCGTGTATTATGAAGGATAGTCAAAAATTTGTTACTTTAGACGTTTCAAAAGAGATTATTTCTGTTGGTATTGCTGAAGAAGGCCGTGCAAAACCAAGATTTCATGGGAACATCCAAAATACCTCTGAAAGTATTCGTAAACATTTCAAGAAGCTATAGGTACTTTATGAAACAAAGCCGATAAATTCGTAAAATCAATAAAAACATAACTAAATAAATAACAAAATAGAACAAGTAAAATTAATACTTCTTGTCCAACTTTCCGTACCATAGATCACCTCAAATAATTTTTTATAGTGAAATATATTCTATACGAAATAGACATATGCTCGTCCAACCATTAAAAATATATAAGATTTATCTAACGTAAACTTTTTAACATGATTTCCAAAATTATATGAATAGTAGTTTCATATATTTATGCTTGGACAAATGCTGGCATTGGATCATTAAATTCAATCCAATTTGATTCCATTTCTTCTTCAGTTAATAAACATTTATCAAGTGACTTCTCAATCTCTAATTGATTCATATCAATTCCAATTAGAACGAGTTCAGTCATTCGATCACCAAAATTATCATCCCATTTATTGTCTAATAATGGATCTTCTCTTCTCATCGCTTCTTGTTCTGCTTTTGGTAATGTAGCAATCCACTCACCAGCCCCTTGAACTGTAATTGTTGAACCAGCTTGTGATAGCATTCCTGCCATATCATTTCTTGTTGCTAACCAAAAAAATCCTTTCGCACGTACAACATCAACTGACCAATTTTCTAGCCATGAAAGTAAGCGTTCTGGATGAAAAGGTATTTTCCGACGATAAACGAATGAACTTATTCCATATTCATCTGATTCTGGAATATGTTCTTCATTTAATTCTTTAATCCAACCTGCTGCTTGGCTAGCTCTATCAAAGTCAAAAAGATGTGTATTTAGTACAGATTTTAAATCGACTTTCGAAAACGATGATAGGATAATTTTTGCTTGTGCATTAATTTTCTTTAGAAATGCAGTTAATTCTTTTACATCTTGTTCTTCTAAAAGATCAATTTTATTTAAAATGATAACATCTGCAAATTCAACTTGCTCAAGAAGCAAATCTGCAATTTCACGTGAATCTGTTTCATCAGTCCCTTGTTTACGATCTAATAATGATTCTCCTGAAGAATAATCCTCCCAAAAACGATTTGCATCAACAACTGTCACCATTGTATCTAAACGTGTTTTTTTAGTTAAATCAATCCCTAGCTCGTCATCCATATAAGTAAAAGTTTGTGCAACTGGTATTGGTTCACTAATACCTGATGACTCAATTACTATGTAATCAATTCCTCCACCAGCTACTAATTTTTCAACTTCTTTCAACAGGTCATCTCTTAACGTACAACAAATGCATCCATTTTGCATTTCCACTAGCTTTTCTTCTGTACGTGAAAAACCTCCATTTTTTACAAGCTGTGCATCAACGTTTATTTCACTCATGTCATTTACAATAACAGCAACTTTTAACCCTTCTCGATTCGTTAATATATGATTTAATAAAGTAGTCTTTCCTGATCCTAAAAATCCACTTAATACAGTAATTGGCACCTTCATTAATAACTCTCCTTATTATAAACTATTCGGAATAAAACGTAATTATTACGAATTAAAGCGATTGATAATCATTATAAACCGTATTAATTACGTTTTGCAAGTAAATAATAGAAGCCGTTGCTTTTACAAAACCGTAAATAAAACATTGATCAGTATATTTACTGTTCAATGTTTTAATGAGAATGGGCGAGAATCTTAAAGTTGTTAGTGAAAGATTAGGTCTATTCAAGAGTTGAAACAACACTTGAAATGGACATAGCTGAAAATAAAAAGCCCAAACCCTTGATACTCTTAGGTTTGAGCTTTCTCTTTTTTATGATCCCAACTGGACTTGAACCAGCGACCCCTACCCTGTCAAGGTAGTGCTCTCCCAGCTGAGCTATGGAATCATGATATGAATGTAAATATATTATAAATTTTGGTAATTATGAAGTCAAACTATTTTATCCGACATGATCGCAATTTAATAGAAAGCAAGCATATGGTTTGTGGCCACAGGCTTGCTTTTTTTATATTGTCCGCTCTTCCATTACACTTAGGTTTTCAGTTTCATTAAAAAATCGACTTAATATGATTGCAATGAGTAGAATGCTAGTTGACATGATATACAAGGTGCTAATGCTAAATTGGTCTATTAAAAATCCGCCTAGCATCATACTAATTGGTGCTGTGATGGCTGATAATGTTGAGAAGATAGCCATAACTCTACCATAGTATTGTTTGTTCACTACTTTTTGTACATACGTTAGCATGGGGATCATCATACATACGTTGATCATTCCACTGCCAATGAAAACAACTATTAATAGTGCGATGTATAGTGGATAAATTAATACATTTGTTTTAAATAATAGGAAAAAAATAAATTGACTGATAACGGCAATGAACATCAAACCAAATGACGCTTTTAGTAGTTTAAAAGGTTGATTTGATATATTTAATTTTGAGATGACAATTGTACCACATACCCCACCTAGTGCTGATGCAGAATAAAGATATGATAAATGCATTTCTGGTGCTTTAATAAATTCTTTCATTAAAAATGGCAGTAAAACAGATTGAATTGGTCCATTCGCTAGATTGATAATGTTTACCATCACTAGTAAGTATAAAATCGGTTTATTTTTTGAAACGATATAGACAATACCAGCCTTTAAATCAGTAAACACATTATTTTTACTTTCTGATTGTTCCTGATTTCCAGTCACTTTAATAAAAAGTGCTGCAAAACCTGATAGTAAATATGACACGCCATTGATGATGACTAAAATCGTAGGTCCTAATAATGCATACATTACGCCTGCTAATAGGATTCCAAAAACGTCCTTTATGCTATAGGTCAAAGACATTAATGAATTTGCTTTTAGTAGTTCATCTTTTTTCACAATAGATGGTACTAAGCTTTGTGATGCTGGTGCAAATAATGCACCATTTACTGCTATGATGAATGTCGTTACATATAAAATATAGAGAATCATTTGTTGATCATCTAGCATAATCATGCTAATTCCACAACCTAAGACAGCTACTCCTCTAATAAATTCAGTCATATAAATAATCTTTACGCGGTTCCAACGATCAGTAAAAACTCCACCTATTGGCGTTAAAACTAACCATGTGACTGCACCAATCATACCGTATAAAGATAACTGAAATGCTGAATGGGTTAAATGTAAAATATATAGTCCGATTGCAAAATTGAAGAGCACATCGCCAATACTTGAAGCAAATGTGCCACTAAAAAAATAAAAGAAATTCTTATTCTTTAGTATTTGAATCATCTTTTCCACCCCCTCGAACTCATTATAGAGCACGATGAGGTTCTTTGATATGCGGTGTCTGTGAGAAATACTTAGCTTAATTCTTACTTTAAAATGTATTTTTTGCGCTTAGTTTCTCACATTCTATCTTTTTTCAATTTTAAGTAGGCTTGCTTATAAAGTCGATTGTTTTCAACATAAGAAATCCATAAATCATCTAGTAAACAATCACAGAATAAATTTTGATGTCCGATTTTTTCATATAAATCTTTTAGCTCCTCATATGCTTCCTTACTTACAGTATTTGTCGCAAATAATTCTTCATAAGTATGATACAAACTTTGAAAAAACGGACTCAGACTTCCAACATCCACATATTTCTCCGATTTATGCCCCTTCCAATTTGCATGCAGTAACTCCAGTAAAAACAAGTAACTTTTGAATTCGGATTGAGCTTCATCAGTCAACACAATACTTGAAATTTGCTTTAATTGCTCAGTCGCATTAGCATTTTTCTCTTTTATTAAGATGTAAGTGTAAAGAATTTGTGTTGATAATAAAATATCATTTCTATTAATTTTCTTTGCATAGGTAATCGCTTTTTCAAAAAAGTGCTCATATAAGTCCTTCGTTCCTAATTGATAGATTAGTAATCCCTGAAATTGATGAGTTAAGCTCACATTAATGATATTTACTTCTTCCAAATAATAGTGTAATGCTTTTTCTGCATAGATGACCGCTCCATAATAACTGCCTAATTTATATTCAACATTTGCTAAAAAATAATACAAATGACCTGTTTCCATAGACTGCTGAGCGAGCATTAATTCATCTTTCGAACGTTTTAAGTTCTTTTCAATGATATAGAGATTAATGGCTTCATAAAAATGAAATCTATGCTTTTGAATACGATTCAGTAATCCTTCAACGTATTGGATCGTCTTCTTTGCACTCATGTATTGGTCTTGTTCTTTTCTCCCACAATAAAAAGCTAGCTTGGCCATATAGTAATCAATGATGAGGGGTGAATGTATTAATTGCTCTTCATTATGTTCTAGCTGTTTGAAAATCTCGCCTGATTTGATAAAACCATTTAAATTTAATTCCTCAAAAAATAATTCAAGCTGATTTCTAGTTTCTTGTAGAAATTCTACACCATCTTGATAAACAATACTTAACTCACCAAACAATAACCTTATCATTTCTAAGCTAGGTACCACTTCACCGTTTTCAATTTTACTCAAATACGACGGAACACAAATACCTTCACTTAAAGCTTGCTGACTCATATTCTGATTCATTCGATTGATTTTAATAATAGAACCTAATATTGTCAGGTTTTCTTTTTGAATTAAACCATTTAGTTCCTTCATAAAATAACCCCATTTTCATCTTACATCTGTTCAAATTTGCTACCTTTCACATAGCTTAATATGTATAGAACTAACCTCTGAATACCCTCAAGCTTGTTAGCTCTTTTTTTTGAATTCTGTATATTGTATTTTCTTACTTTCTGAATGACTGGAGGTCCGCTTCTTTTTATTCTTTCGTTTCTTCTTTTTCTTATTTTCCAATTCTCTTTTTTCCGCTTCCTGCTTTGCTAGTACTCTTTGCTCGGCTACGGCTGTCATGATCGATCCAGCCGCTTGGATCCAGCTTCCACTGTATTTTAATAGTTCACTGATATCTCCATTTATTTTTATTTGTTCATTGAGAGGATTAGAAACACTTTCTTCAGAAACTTCTACTTCAGTTTCACCATCACCGTCAATACCAAGGGCTTCTTTCTCCCTAATGATTTCAAGATCATATAAACCTCCGATTGCTTGAAGGGTATTACCAATTGACTGAAGTAAATTTCCAAAGGCATTTGTCGGATCACCGCCACCTTGTTCAATGATGTCCCCGATTTCATCGATTACTGCTAAGAAACCACCAAATGCTTGCTGCGCATTTCCGACGATGTTTAAATTTATTTTTTTCACTTCATTATCTTCTGTCAAAATGCTAAATAAGACGGTTACATTTCCAGATGCTTGAATAATTTCACCAGCTACTTCTAATGTAAATTCATCAGTTCCAGCTACCTCAACAATATTCCCGATAGCCTGAAATGCATTTCCACCAAAGTCAAGTTGTTCACTAATATCGTCCCACTTTTTCTTGTCCTCGCCTTGCAAACGTCTCAAAGGTGTACTTCCTATTGCGGACGCAATTGTACCAATAGCAGTTATCCATGATCCAAGTAATTCAATCCTTTCATTCGTCACCTTCTTAACCACCAATCTTTGAATATCAAGATGAGATAGTATATTCAACTATGATGTTTAAAGGTTCCTATGGGTGATAATGGATCAAAGTTACCCTACCTTCTTTTTGAAATGTTCAATTTTCGTTTTTTCACCTACAATAAAAATGTAATCCCCACTTTCAAAACGCACATCACCAATATTTGTAACAATCGGTTCGCCATTTCGAATAATTAAAACGACAGTTATTTCATATTTTACTGAGAAACCGATTTCTCTTAATGTCTTTCCGATCAATATCTCTGGAATCACTGTTTCAACCGCAGCAATTTTTTTCGTTATTTCAATGTACTCAATAATTCCATTCATCGCTTCACGTCTAGCTGCTTTGTGACCTGCTTCTTCTTCAGGATAAATAACCAAATCCGCTCCAATACTTTCTAAAATGCCCCCAACTTCGCGGTTATTTGCTTTACAGACAATTCTTGTCACATTTCTTTCCTTTAATCTACGCGTGATTAAGATTGAAGCTAATGGATCACTTCCAATTGCGACAAACACCACATCAAAATGATTTACATTTAAATCCTCTAACAGTGCTTCTTCACGTAAGTCACCGATTACAGCGTATTCTGTATATTCCTCAAGCTCTTCAAGAGTAGATTTTTCTTTATCACATACAACGACCTCATGTCCTAATCTATCTAATTCCTTTACGATTCCACGACCAAACCTACCTGCACCGATGACTAAAAATTGTTTTGCCATTGCGTATCCTCCTTATCCGATTGCCAAGTCTTTCTCAATATATTTTAAATTTTGTTTATCAACTCTTAGTACGAAGTAAATCATTGTAAAAATACCGATTCTTCCAATAAACATAAGTAAAATCAAAATAAATTTAGTAGAACTATGTATGTTTGGCGTAATTCCTAATGATAGTCCAGTATTAGTGATCGCGGATACGACTTCTAATAAAATTAAATCTAATGCAAATGGCTCAATCGTTGAAATGATAATAGTTGAAAGTAAGATTAATAATAAGAAGCTCATTGCAATGACAAAGGCACGGTCAACCACACTTCGTTTGACGGTTGTCCTAAATATTGCCGTATCCTCTTGCGATTTAATAACTGCTATCATTTTTGCGACTAAAACTGATACTGTTGTTAATCTGATCCCCCCGGCAGCACTTGATGAAGCTCCGCCAATATACATAAGAACTAATATAATCAAAATTGCAGGAAGTGTAAGATTCGCTATGTCTAAAGTTGCAAATCCGCCATTTCGAGTCGTGACTGATAAAAAGATTGAATTTGTTATTTTATCAAATGTACTTAAATGATTAAATGCGTGATTTCTTTCTAATAACCAAAATAAAATGGTTCCAATCACCACAAAAGAAAAATGAAGTCTCATATTTATTTTTGTAAATAAGGACTTTTTCTTTTTAAATGAAAAGATATATTCCATAATCGTGGGATAACCTAAGCCACCAATAAAAATAAGCGCAGCTGTTACATATAAAACAATTGCATTCTCTTGAAACGAATATAAACTATTACCGAATAAATCAAAACCAGTATTTGTAAAACTTGCGATTGAATGAAATGTCGTTACAAGTAGGGTTTCTTTACTTGATTGAAAATGCTCTCTAAACTGACCATAAAAAAAGATTCCACCAATTATTTGAAAGATCAATGATGTATATAATACGGACAAACTTAGTTTTCTTATTGATTTAATACTGCTTTGATTTTGATCTTTAGATAAAACAAGTAAATTCGAAATCGTAATTTTCTTCCCTAGCATCATAAATCCATAGCTAATAAATACTACAATTCCAATTGCGCCAATTTCCATTTGTATCATTAATAATAACTTTCCCCATGTGTTAAATGTTTCAACTAGATTGACTGTTGTTAATCCAGTTACACTAATTGCACTTGTAGATACAAAAATACTATCAATTAATGAGAGCTCAGCAATTCTTGTAAATGGCATTAAATATAAGCATGAAAATACGATGGTTATCAGTATATACGCAATGAAAATATAATGAAGGGGATTCCTAGGTTTCTTTTTCTTTTTTTTCATTTTTTGCTTTTTCTCCTTACGTTAAGTTCAGTAATGGCGATAAAAATTTATTGATATTACATATTCTACCTATTTTCTTCCAAAAAATAAAAAACTTTCCAATCAATTGTTCATATTGATTAGAAAGTTTATTTGAAATGAACATTTATTTGGATTAAGCTGATGAAGAATTATTTGCTTCCATTTTCAATGCTGTGGTTTCTTTTTGTTGTTGATATAGATATAAAGCAACACTCACAATTACAATCGTACCACCTATAAGTTGAAATGATGATAGCATTTCTTGTAGTAAGAAAAAGGCTAAAATTGATGCACCAACTGGTTCGCCTAAAATACTCATTGATATCGTCGTTGCATTCACATAATTTAATAAATAATTATTAATGATATGAGCTAATGATGGAATAATAGCAGAAGCAATAAAAATAAGCCAGTCAGTCGATTGATAGTCAAAAAAGTTATCAAATGTAATGATATTATAAATTGTTAAAAATAAAGCTGAAAATGCGAAAACAAAAAAGCTATATACCCAATGAGACGTATTTTTTACGGTTGTTTGTCCAACCATTAAATATAGTACTGCAGCAATTACACTTAAGAATGAAAGAATATCACCTTTAAATGCATTCATACTTAAACCGATATCCCCAAAGCCAATTAGGAACACACCTATAATTGCAATGATCATACAGATTTTAGACGTAAGAGAAGTTCGTTCTTTAAACACAAAAAATCCTAATATCATGGCAACTAATGGTTGAAGCGCTAGGATAATTGTCGAGCTTGCAACAGATGTGAAGACAAGTGATCCATACCAAAGTATAAAATGAATGGCCAACATTAAACCACCTAATGCAAACGACTTATATTCTTTTTTTTCTAAAGCTTTTAATTCAGTTTTTCGCTTTAAAACAAAAGGTAACATCCAGAAACACGTAAACCAGAGGCGATACATACTTAATACTGACGGAGAAGCATTTGTCCATTTTGCTAAAATAGCAGATGTAGATATTGCAATGATTGAAATAATCAATAATGAAATCATTGCATTTGGCTGTTTTGTGTTCATGTTTCACCTCTTTATATAAACTTTTATGAAAGCGTAACACATTTTGCTTTTCTTAATTTTTTCAATGAAGTAACATCTAATTATATCATCCTAGTGAAAAGAAGAGGAGACATTTATGATTCAAACAAATGGAACTAGAGAAGAACATACACTTTATAGTAATCATATTCAAAAGGAAGTTACATTTACTATTTATTACTCAAGTCAATATACTCCTTTAATAAAACATCACTTACTACTTGCCCAAGATGGTCAGGATTATTTTAATTTAGGCAAAGTTCATCGTGTCATCGAAGAATTAACGAAAGAAGGCACAATCCAACCTACTATTATTGTTGGCATTCCATATTCAAGCCCGAAAGAACGATTCTCACTTTATCATCCATCTCAGGAAGGTCAGAAAAGCTATATTCGTTTTTTAGCTGAAGAATTACTACCTTATTTAGATGATCACTTACCACTACTTGGCCTTGCGCATAGTAGAACATTAATAGGTGATTCACTTGGTGGCACTGTTTCATTACAAGCTGCCTTTACGTATCCAAATACATTTGGAAAAGTCATTATGCAGTCACCATTTGTAAATGATGATGTGATTCATTTTTTAGAACAGAAACCTTTAACAACAACCTTATCTATTTTACAAACTGTTGGAATGCAGGAAGACAATGTGTTTACGCCTACCAAACAATGGGTGAACTTTATAAAAGATGGTTTAAAATTAAAAGAGTTTTTATCGAAATGCCCAGTTGAGTTACATTATGAAGAGTATGATGGAGATCACACTTGGACGAATTGGGAGAAGCAATTAGAAGACTTGTTAAAAATTAGTTTAGCAAAATAATTCGTCAAACTTATCGATTTTTCAAAAATTTGATATAATTAAAATTGGTATCATTACAAGCGTTAATTTAATAAAATTAACTATAAAAGTATCGAAAACAGGAGGTAATTTTTATGAAATGTGGCGTGGTTATTTTCCCATCAAAATTTGTTCAAGATAAGGCAAATGAGTTTAGAAAACGTTTTGATCCAGCTTATACTTTAATTTCTCCTCATGTAACAATACGAAGTGGTTTTGAGCTGAACGACGATCAACTTCCAACAATCATCTCTCAACTAAATGAGATTGCTAGTAAAATTGAGCCATTTGAATTGGAAATAAATAAAGTAAGTTCTTTTGCACCTGTTAATAATGTCATTTATTTAAAAGTTACACCTGTTGATGCTCTTAAAGAGCTTCATGAGAAAATGCATACTGGTGCATTTCCGAAAACAAAAGAATATGCATTTGTACCACATATTACAATTGGTCAGCAGCTACAAGATGCTGAGTTCGGTGATATTCTAGGACAATTAAGTATGATTCAATTTTCATACAATGAAATGATTGATAGCATTAAATTAGTTTACCAATTAGAAAATGGTGCTTGGGAAGTTTATGAAACATTTAAATTGGGAGCTAAACAATGACCATTGAAACAATCGTTGCAAAAACGGATGAACAAATCCAAGATGCTTTAAAGGTTCGAACTGAAGTTTTTGTAGTTGAACAACAAATCTCAAAAGACTTAGAATTTGATGGCTTAGACAATGAATGCTTTCATTTTGTTTCTTACGATGGTGAACAACCAATTGCAGCTGGACGTCTAAGAGAAATCGATTCAAAAGGCAAAGTACAACGAATATGTGTAAGAAAAGACTATCGTGGAAAACAAATTGGTAATGACATCATGCACTTAATTCATAATACTGCAAAGGAAAACGGCATCCATCAATTGGTATTACATGCTCAAGAATCCGCGATTCCTTTTTATGAGAAATTAGGATATCATATTTCATCTGAGATTTTTTATGAAGCAGGAATTCCTCATTCAGAAATGAAAATAACATTAATCTAACTTGATAAAAAGCTATGATTCTTATTTGAATCATAGCTTTTTTTATGCTCATTCCTAATAGATTACTGCTCAATTCTCATATCAACACATTAATCAATCTTCCTATACCAGTCAATTCACTGATTACTTTTTGTGCAGTATCATCCTGTAAACTATTTAAAGCAACATCAGATTTCATTTTTTGATAATGATTAGAAACTTTTTTAGCATATAGCTTTTGATCCTCTTTGAATCTGTTTATTTTCTGGACTTCTGTAAACATAAAAGGTATATGTAAATATCCATTTTTTTGTGAAATATAGTGATGATATGCCGAGTAATGTAAAGGTGGAATATATCCCATGTCATCCCTCTTCTCTTTCCCTTGTAAAATATACTTTTTTCCAATTAAATGAATTCACTTTTCGTATACAATACTTTTTGGTAACATAGATGAGTCTGCTTTTAATTTTTAGGGGGAACAAGATGAAAACTGCAAACTATCAAAATCAAACAATCTATTTACCAGATTTCCCCAGGTCAAGATATGAGGAGATTTATCAAGCTAGTATTCGTGGAGAAGTTAAATGTGTAAACTGTCAACAAAACATATTTTTAACTTTATCAATCTATGAAACTCCTTATTTTTATCATACGAATAAAGAGCAAAACCTAGAATGTAAACAACAAAGTTTTGAATTAGAAAAAACGATTCAAACAAACTCCAACAACACTACAATGATTGATACAAATATAGAAGATAGTGTCATTAAACTTCCAAAAAAGAGAGCTATATCTTCTTTGGCAACTATTGAAAAAAGTGAAGAAAATACATTTACTGCTAGATTACCTTTTTATCATATTCCACCTTATGAGAGTGCTGATCAAAAAGCGACTAAACATGTGATGAATCAAATAACATTAGATGAACAGCAATGGAATGCAGTTACTCACACTGGTTCTCCTTTACTTGTACTCGCTGGAGCTGGTAGTGGAAAGACTCGAGTTATTACGACTCGTGCAATGCATTTAATGAATTTAGGTGTCCTACCACATGAAATGATGCTAGTTACCTTTACTTCAAAAGCCTCATTAGAAATGAAAGAACGCATGAGAAATCTTGGATACTCGATTCAACAAATGGAAATTGGAACTTTTCATAGTATTTTTTACAAGATGCTATTACGCTTTGATCGTGACAAGTGGGATTCTTCAAGGCTTATTAAATCTGATTTTCAAAAGGAAATCATGTTGAAACAAGTTGGTCGTAGACTTGAAATTGATGAAAAATCATTTGCTTATGATCAAGCGATTCAACAAATTGGATTATGGAAGAATTCATGTGTTTATCCCCACGAAATTCGTCCAAACGATGCTTGGGAAGAACAAGTTGCATCACTTTATGAAGGATATGAAGAAATAAAAAAGGAAAACGGACAATTTGATTTTGACGACATGCTTCTAGGATGCTTTGAAATGCTTAATAATTATCCTGAATTACTAGCTCAATATCAAAATCGCTTTAAATGTCTGTTAGTAGATGAATTTCAAGATATTAATAATATACAATTTTCAATCTTAAAAATCCTTTTTCAGCATACACAAAATGTTACTGCTGTTGGTGATGATGATCAGTCTATTTATGCATTCCGTGGTAGCGACCCGAGCTTTATTTTAGAATTTAAAGATCATTTTCCTGGATCAAAAATTTATCATTTAAATGAAAATTATCGTTCCTCTCATGGTATTGTTTCTCTTGCTAATGAAGTGATCAAACCAAATAAAAATCGATTTGTTAAATCAATGCATGCGCAATATGATCATGACCAGGTTCCTTCTTTCTTCTTCCCATTTGATGAAGAAGAAGAAGCTACGATGATTGTTAATGATATAAAAGAAAAAATTAAAAATGGTGCGAACCCTTCACAATTTGCTATCTTATATCGTACGAATACTGCTTCTAGAGCACTATTTGAACGGTTAATTGCGACGAGTTTACCGTTTACGATAGATCAAGATGGAGATTCATTTTATGATCGTCCTATTATTAGAAAGATGATTTCTTTCTTATTATTAATAGAAGATGAAGACCATCAAGCTGCATTAAAAGAAATATTACCCGTATTTTTTCTTAAGCAGCAAGCATTTCAAGAGGCAAAAATGAATAGTGTTTTACAAAACCTTTCATTCTTAGAAGCGTTTACTACAATTAATAGCGCTGCACCGTTTCAGCTTAAAAAAATTGAGAAACTAATAAAAGTTCTCCGTCATTTAAAAACGGCTTCTCCTCTTGAAGCAATCGAAAGAATTGAGGAAAGTCCAGCGTTTACTGATTATATAAAAAAACGTGGTAATGAATCGAATAAAATTGAACGACCTTCTGATGATTTAAGGGATTTGAAAGTAGTCAGCAGAAATTTTAAAACGGTACGAGAACTAACCCAGCACGCGTTTCATATCGCGGCAAAGTTCAAGGAATATAAACAACAAAAAAATAACCAGTCAGGTAGTATATCCCTTCTTACAGCACATCGTTCCAAAGGTTTAGAATATGATTTTGTTTACATCTTAGGTGCTGTCGATGGTGGCTTCCCACATGATTATGCTTTGGAATCATTAAAAAATGGTTCGATGGATCAATTAGAAGAAGAACGTCGTTTATTATATGTAGCCTGCACGAGAGCAAGAAAATTATTATACTTATCTATTCTTCAAAAAAGAAGAGGTAAAAAAGCATATCCATCAAGATTAATTAAACGCTTTTTAACGAAAACCATTAAATAAAATAGAAAAAAGTATAGGGTGAGCCTAATGTAGCTCACCCTTTTTTATGATTGTTTGTGATTAGCGAGGAGATCTTCGTCCACAACCACAGCCAGATTTTTTTACATAACCTGTCGTCTGACCTTGCTGTGTATACGGATTTGCATATTGTTGCTGATGCATTTGTTGCATTTGTTGTTGCCATTGCTGTTGTTGAAGTTGTTGCCATTGTTGACTTGTTAATTGTTGTCCTTGTTGACGATTGTACATAGCTTCCCTCCTAAAAAAGTTTTTTCTTGATAGTATATGAAGGAATAAAATAATCGTTCAGACAAATATCACAAACTTAATCTATTAACCAATGCCTCAATTACACCAGCCGCACCAGCAATCGATAATAAAATGATAATGACTTCTCCCACTCCTGGGAATAGAACATATATTAGTAGTAACAGAGCAGTACACCAAATTCCGCTACACCATGTACAGCTAAGTAGCTCTCCAATAAAATATTGAATTCCCTTACCTTTTATCTTTGTATAAGTGACGGGTATTCCCTCTTCTTCAATCGTGATTTCATCGATAAATGGCCTTCTAATAAACGATGTAATCTTATCATGAACTACTAATCTGGTCAGTCGAAAACTAGCTAATGTAAGGAGTACTAATAATAACCACGTCATACTAATCATCGTAATAGCCTCGCTCTACTCGTAATGATTCAAGTTTAAACCTGATTTTACAACATAAACCCTTTCATCACTTCCACATGATCACTTTACTAAGCCCATTTCTTTAAAAAGCAAAAATCAACAGTAACCGATTCCCTCCTCGTTAATATCATATTAATGTAATATCCATCTTAAATGATAAGGAGTGAAAAAGATGAGTTGCAAAGACAACAATAACCACAAAAGAAATAAAGACAACAATTGTGTTAGCGACGTAGTAAAATTCATTAATGAATTACAAGATTGCGCAACAAACACTTGCCCAACAGGTTGTGATGTTCCTTTCTTAGGCGCTAATCCAAATGTACCACTTGCAAATACTCGCCCTTTCTTACTATATTTACCAAATGGTGAGCTATTTAGAGTACCTGCATTTCTACACAACATGAGAGACAGAGACAGAAACGACAATAGAAATGATGATAATGACAAAAATGACAAAAACAGACGAAATAATTGTCAAGATTCAGTTGTTTTCCGAGTTGAAAGTGTAGACGATGACTGTGCAGTATTAAGAGCACTAGTTGGAGCTGACAGAGACGACGACAAAAACAAAAACAACAACAACAAAGATCGCGAAGATTTCTGTGACCTAGTTGATGCTGATTTCTTCGTTGCTTCTAACACATGTATCACTGTTGATTTAGATGCTTTTGTTGCAATCCAATGCTTACGTGACGTTCACGTAAACAATTTATAGTTCATGTAAACTAAAAAACTATGGGTGGTAGATTATTATATCTACCACCTTTTTAATCGTCTAAATACCAACCATTTGAATACTGATAATCTCTTCTAATGGAATTTCAATATTATTGATACTTGATGTGATCTTCACTGCAACTTTTCCTTCGTTATACGCTAAGATATATCCAATATACAAATCGTTTTTTGTACGGATGCGACATTCAACCTTAGGAATATAATGTGGTTTATTAACCATGAAATACACTTTTTCTTCATTCGTCATTGCTTTAAAAGGTTTTTTTACCCAGCCTTTATCTTCTTGCACTTGATTTTCTGGACTCTCTAATTCCTCCTGAGCATCCTCAATTTCTTCAACTTCTTCTACATTTTCAACTTCTTCATAATGTGACTCTACATAATCGTTTTTTTTCGCCTTCTTTTCCTGCTTATTTACTTTGACTACATAGGAATGTTGTATATTTAGCTTGGCTTCTTCAAGGTCAGGTTGAGCAATATATAACAAAGGTTTTACTCCTTCTTGTGATTCTTTTCGTGCCATAGCTGTTCCTCCCTCACATGTGTGCTCTTATAAAATATATGTGAGGACAATAGTTCTCATGTTAGATTTTTTTGGTGCAAATAAGCATTCTTCTACGATTTCTAGTTTATTTTCCCATCGACAATTGACTAATTTTATACATATTTGTAGAAATTGGACAAATATCCTAGTACAAACAATTGACAGGGCACATATAAATACATTGTAACCGCACAGAAAAAACAAGGAGCGATGAAAAAGTGAATAAAGAGTTATTCTCAGTATTCGTAGGTAAAGGAGTTAGAATTGGTCGAGGAGGTCACGAATCAAAAGAAGGTTTACTACTTGGTGCATATGGAACACATATTGCTCTTTTTACAGAGGCTGAAGGCGTAATTTACTTCCCATACTCTCATTTAAAAAGCGTAACTTCATTTGCAAAAGGTAAACTTAACTATAATGAAATGTTTAATACAATTGAGCTTTTACCAAATGAAAGCTTCGTGGACTTATTAAATTCACAAGTTAGACAATGGGTAAAAATCAATCGTGGTGGCCATGACAAAGTAGAAGGTATTCTTCTTGATGCAAACAATGATTATGTTGAAATTTCTTTCAACGATGAACTAGTTTATATTGCTACTTATCATATTAAAAGTGTAAGTTTCGGAGAAAAATTCGAAGTTTATGAAAGAAGTAATACGACAAGCCAAACATTAAGAAGAAGAAAATAATGTTTAGATCGGTCGTTTTATACTTATAAAACGACCCTTTTTTTTAACATTTATTCTCTCATACCATTCTAATTATGTTAAAGCAACTACATTCATACTTAACGACGTTCAATGGATCTAAGTAAAAGTATTTGATTAGATCATTTAACTTTCATATGATATATACTATTTGTTTTACAAGATACTTAATTTTGAGTGGTACTTCCATTAATAAAAATGATGAAGATTGCTTCAAAATAAACAATAGGAAATGATGATCAATCTAATCTTTCATTTCAGACAGGCACTAAAATGACTAAGTCATTTAATATGTCATACTTTGTTTATTTTATGCCTAATCAATGATTCTTGTTGATATGTAATGAAAACTTTTTTAAAAATTACTGTGTTTAGACAGGCTTAGGTGGAAAACAAGTTACTTAATGTAGAAAGTTCGAGACTCATATGGCAGTAGCGGGACACGTGAGTCCCCTAAAGGCGCATCTGTGCACCAATGGGGCTTTCCGCGCGCCCTCTACGAAAACTAAGCATGAGAATATTCACTTTTCACAAAGCCATATTTTAAAGCAAACACAGTTCACTATAAAACTTGAGAAAATCAATCTTCAAATAAGAAACAAATGAATGATTCTTACGGTTTATCTTTCAAGAAAGGAGAAAATAATGGCAAGCTTTAAACATTTTCTCAACATGCAAGTTACGATTGAAGTTTCCGGTAAAAACATTGTAGAAGGCATTTTATTAGAAGTAGGAAATGACTTATTAGTCCTGTTCAATGGAGAGAATTTTCTTTATATCCCCCTTCTTCACATTCAAAATGTAAGTGAGAGTTTGAATAAGGAGTCATATGGTACGGTCCCTTCACTACAAGAGTTAGAGCATGAAAAAGACGAATTATCGCTTAGAAAAGTATTAACAGCTGCTAAAGGGATATTTGTAGAAATAAAAGTTACAAATTCTCATTCTTTTCATGGTTACATCACAACAATCATGAATAATTACTTTGTATTTTACTCACCTGTTTATAAAGTAATGTATATATCACTTCAACACCTAAAATGGCTAATCCCATACCTTACAGAGCAAACCCCGTATACGTTAAGCAATAACTTGCTTCCAGTAAACCCTTCCAATATACCTTTAGCAAGAACTTTAGATGTCCAATTAAACAAATTAAATGGTGAATTGGTTGTTATCAATAGTGGAGAACGAAATGAATATATAGGTAAATTAGATTCAATTGATTCAAACTTCATACAGTTAATTACCTCGAAGGGTGAGATTAAATTAGTCGGTCTCCGTCACTTAAAATCAATCTTCATTCCATAATAAAAAGGATCATCGAGATAAATTATATGGACAAATCAATTTTCTTCAAACAAATATAAAAAGGTGCCTTTTTTGTGATAACACAATAAGGCACCTTTCTGTTTATAGTCAAAGAATAAAACCAAGAGATTCAGAATTTATCCCATGATATGATAGCCAGAGTCAACGTGAAGGTTCTCACCAGTAATACCTCTTGATAAATCACTGAATAAGAATACAGCAGAATCTCCAACTTCTTCTTGCGTTACGTTTCTACGTAACGGAGCTTTTTCTTCAATTTCTTTTAAGATTGTATTAAAGTCTCCTACACCTTTAGCTGAAAGTGTACGAATAGGACCAGCAGAAATTGAATTTACACGAATATTGTACTTACCTAAGTCATTAGCCAAATAACGAACAGAAGCTTCTAATGCAGCTTTTGAAACGCCCATTAAATTGTAATTTTGCATTACGCGCTCTCCACCTAAGTAAGTTAACGTTACAATACTTCCACCTTCAGCCATAACTGCTTTTGCTTCACGTGCAACTGCAACTAATGAATACGCACTAACATCTTGTGATAATAAATATCCTGCGCGACTAGTATCAACAAATTCACCTTTTAAATCTTCTTTGTTAGCAAAAGCGATACAATGAGCCACACCGTGAATTGAACCAACTTGTTCTTTAATTGAAGCGAAACATTTAGCTAAATCTTCATCACTTGTTACATCACACTGAACAAGAATTGTATTCGGATTTTCTAAACTATCAGCTAGTTCACGAACACCTTTTTCAAGTCTCTCATTTGCATAAGTAAAAATTAAATTTGCTCCTGCCGTATGTAGTGACTGTGCAATACCCCAAGCAATACTTCTGAAGTTTGCAACTCCCATTACAACAAATGTTTTACCTTTTAATGAAATCATAGATCCGCACTCCTTTAATATTAGTTATTAGTAGTAGATACTAAAATAGTAGCATAAATACTTTCAATTGGAAATAGTAAAGTTATCTACCGGTTTTTTTGAAGATTATAGAAATAAATGATGAAATTATCATGAGTTCATAGTTTTGAATTCCTTTAATAACAAAAATAAATTATAATGATGATTGTCGGCATTTAAAAATGCTATTTAAAATGCATACTAATAAAACATATTATAGAGAGGTGAGGACATGAAGGAAGACCGTACATCTCCCTTTCAAATTGACTTTAAATTACTTTTTATCCTATTTTCTATTGCTGCGATAAGTTATCTTGCAATTACAAGTGCACAACCGAGCCTTCCTGAAAATCTTAGAAGTATAAACTTTGCCGCTCAACAAATTAAATGGTATGTCATTGGATTTGTTGGAATTGCCGTCATTATGATCATTGACTTTGATCGTTATAAAAATGTTATTTGGTATATGTATGGTGTTGGTTTACTCTTACTACTTGGATTAGAACTGAATGTTCCAGGTGCATTAACAATTAAAGGTGCAACTGCATGGTACAGTATTCCCGGTGTAGGGAATTTCCAACCATCTGAATTAATGAAAATATTTATGATCATTATTCTTGGAACAATTATCTCTAAACATAATGAAACGTACTCGGTTCGTGGTAAAAAAGAAGATATATTTTTACTATTTAAAATCATTGGGATATCATTACCACCATTATTACTAATCGCAAAAGAACCTGATTTAGGGAACACAATGGTTATGTGTGCAATTATTGCTACAATGATATTAGTTTCTGGAATTCGTTGGAGATACATTCTTGCTTTAGTTGGTTTAACGGTTGCACTTGGATCATTCATGGTTTATCTTTTCTTATTCCATTTTGAATTTTTCACAGCTCACGTACTACAGGAATACCAACTAAATCGTTTCTACGGCTGGTTAGCGCCATATGAATATCCAACTCAAGGTTATCAACTGACACAAGCTCTAATGGCTGCAGGTTCAGGTATGCTAACAGGTAAAGGGTTCCATAACGGAGAAGCTTACTTCCCTGAACCACATACAGATTTCATTTTCACAGTAATATGCGAACAATACGGATTTATCGGTGCCAGCGTAGTCATCTCATTCTTCTTCCTACTGATCTACCGAATGATTCACATCGCATTAGAAAGTAATGACAAATTCGGAAGCTATATATGCGCAGGTGTTGTTGGAATGTTCACCTTCCAAATCTTCCAAAATATCGGGATGACAATCGGACTACTACCGATAACAGGTATTACCCTACCTTTCATCAGCTACGGAGGAAGCTCACTAGCAACCAACCTCCTAGCAATCGGCTTCATCCTAAACGTAAGATCAAGAACAAATAAATATATGTTTAACTAAGAAATGTAGAGGCGACTGTTCAGCCCCGACAAGCATAAGCCAAGGACCAGTGGAGGTTGCTTTTTAACCTTTACTGGTCCTTGGCTTTTGACCTCGAGGGGCTAGGAGCCGGAACTAGACATCAAGAAATGTGGAGGCGACTGTTTAGCCCCGACAAGCATAAGAACAAAAACGATAAAGGTTGCTTTTTAACCTTTGTTGGGCTTGGGCTTATGACCTCGAGGGGCTAGGAGCCGGAACTAGACATCAAGAAATGTGGAGGCGACTGTTTAACCCCGACAAGCATAAGAACAAAAACGATAAAGGTTGCTTTTTAACCTTTGTTGGGCTTGGGCTTATGACCTCGAGGGGCTAGGAGCCGGAACTAGACATCAAGAAATGTGGAGGCGACTGTTTAGCCCCGACAAGCATAAGACAAGGTTAACATGATCGTAGAAGATGACAGAAATATAATTAGATAAGTAATTAGAGGACTAAATCGCAAAATTTAGTCCCTTTTTTTCGATTAATATTCTAAAAGAAAGAATCATAAGGTAAATTGCCAGTATGTTGATATCGAAATTGGTTCAGATTTTGGTGTTATAACTGTAGTTTTATTTTAAAAAATATAGAATAGAAAGAACCTAATCAATATCTATTCAAAGACTAGGAATGTGATTTTTGGGATTTGACGAACACTGGCATCTTCTAATTTAATTAAAAGATCGAAATCCCTTGCTTTATATAACACTAGAAGCATAAAAAAAATCTCTTAGAGTCTGCTTATTATCACGAAAAGATTGAAACGGAAGAATGCTCGACTCCTATGGGAGATGCGGGAGGGTTGACACCCCACAGGAGCGAACGCGACGAGGAGGCTCAGCGCCCGCCCCATGGAAAGCGAGCATCCTGAAGTGGAAATCAATGCATTCTTATTTAATAAGCTAAAGAGAAGTGTCTTTGTCAGTTAGCATCACCAGACAGCCCTAATCTCTTATCACTGTGAGCTGTTTTTTATTAGTTAATTAATTCAGAATGACCGAAACATAAATGCATATACTATTTTTAAAATTACAATGCTTGGGCCATTAAACGGTTCAAGCATTTTTTAAAGGGAATGGTTTAATGAGTAAATATGATGTAATTGGAGATATTCATGGCTGTTTTGACGAATTTGTTGAGTTAACAAAGAAATTAGGATATCAATGGGAAAAAGATGTTCCACTTCATCCCGAGGAAAGAAAGCTTGTATTCGTAGGAGACTTAACAGATAGAGGACCTAACTCTTTAGGTGTCATGAAAGTTGTTTACGATCTGGTAATGAAATACAAAAAAGCACATTATTCACCAGGTAATCATTGTAATAAGCTTTACCGCTACTTTTTAGGTAGAAATGTAAAAATTCTTCATGGACTTGAAACAACAGTTGCAGAACTAGAATCACTTAAAGGAAAAGAACGTCAGCACTATAAAAACTCATTTATTAAACTGTATGAATCCTCACCTTTGTATCAAGTATTAGATGATGGAAAATTAGTTGTTTGTCATGCTGGAATTCGTGAAGACATGATTGGGAAGCATTCAAATAATGTAAAAACCTTTGTGCTTTATGGAGATATAAATGGAGATGTTCTCCCCAATGGTATGCCTGTTCGAAAAGATTGGGCAATGGACTATCGAGGGAAGGCACTGATTATATACGGTCACACTCCAATTAAGGAGCCAAGAGAGATAAATAATACAATCAATATCGATACGGGTGCTGTGTTTGGAGGTAAATTAACAGCATATTCGTATCCAGAACATGTATATACACAAGTTCCTTCTACAATGCCATTAATCGAAGAAAAATTTAGTTTTTATGAACAATAGAAAAACAAAAAGTAGGTACCATTTAGGAACCTACTTTACTGTAAGAGCGTCGCCCGCTCTTCAGATATTTTAGTTTCTTCCATCCCCATGGTAGAAACACTACAAATATAAAGTTAATCTATTACTCTAATAATGTCAATGAAATATCCAAACATTAGACAAATTTTACTGTTGACAATCTATTATTGTCTCATTATCTTGTTTCTGTTGATTTAGCCAATCTATTAAATCTTCAGGTAGAACTATTTCAAATGACAATTCATCTTTGTTAGTAGGATGTATGAATGACAAGTAATAGCTATGAAGAGCTTGTCTTTTCAATGTGACAGTAGATCCTCCGTATAAATCATCCCCAATGAGTGGATGGTTTATAGAAGACATATGAACTCGAATTTGATGCGTTCTACCAGTTTCCAATTGTAATTCTACAATCGAAAAATCTTTTAACGTTTCTACGACTTTAAAATATGTTATCGCTTCTTGTCCTTCTTCTGACACTTCTCTTTCAATAATACTATCACGTTTCCTAGCAATCCTTGCATTTATAATGCCCGTACTTTCCTTCATTTCGCCATGAACGATTGCCTTATATTTACGATTTACATCTTTTAATTCATTTTTTGAGAATAAATAATGTACGTACCGATTTTTAGCAATCAACATTAAACCCGATGTATCCTTATCTAGACGGGTTACAATATGGATAGTTGATTGTAATCCGATTTGTTTGTAATAATGAAGGATTCCATTTGCTAATGTACCATTTGGATGTTCTCTTGATGGAATACTGGAAATCCCAAAAGGTTTATTAACAACTAATATTGCTTCATCTTCATATACAATTTCAAATGGAACAGCTTGTGGAATTAGCTCTTCACTAGGTTTTTCAATTGGAAAAAAGATCGTTACGATGTCATGTTCTTTTACAATTGTACGAACTGTTTTTTCTTCATCATTAACTAAGATTTTTCCACCTTGAAATTTAATATCTGTCAACGCTCGTTTAGAGAGTTCCATTAAATGTAGAAACTCTCTAAGTAACAAGCCATTATGTTCTGTTTTTACTTCCCATTTTAATTGAAATTGTTTCATTTTCATTCACCTTTATTCTTTAACAAAAGAATCGACGACACGCTTCCAAAATGGAAATGGTCGGAATCGAGCAAAACGCACTTTTTCATGGGCAACCCTACATTGAATCGATTTAACATCTTGATGTATGATCGTTTTGTGATCTAATGTAATTTGGAAATTAGATTTACGGACAGGTTTTAATAAACATGTATGGTGTTTTGGCAAAACGAGTGGTGAACCGATTGTTCGAAATACCCGATTATTAATGGATGCCATTTCTGCAATTTGAATCGCCTCGATTGAAGGATGAATAATCGCTCCACCTAAGGCTTTATTATATGCCGTACTTCCAGATGGTGTGGAAATACAAAGTCCGTCTCCTCTGAATGTCTCAAAATGCTGACCTTTTATTTCAACATCAATTACTAAAGTACCTTCAAGTCCCTTAATAGTACATTCATTTAAAGCGAGTGTTCGCAATTCTTTCCTGCCATCATTGTATCGAATATTGACTTCCAACAAAGGATACTCTACAACTTGAAAAGGTGTTTTTGCGATCGCAATCACTAATTTTTCTACCTCGGATGGAACCCAATCCGCATAAAATCCAAGATGCCCTGTGTGAACACCAACAAACGAAACCTTATCAAGTAGATGTGTATATTGATGAAATGCATGTAGTAATGTACCATCACCACCAATTGAAATAACAATTTCTGGTTCAATCTCATCGTACTTAAAATTAAAACTTTCCAAATAATCCTTCATGCGCTTAGTATGACTATTCGATTCTTGGTCACCCTTTGACATAATTGCGAATTTCATTTTCTCGTCCTTCCCTTATTGGTCGTTTTTTTTCGAGAATACAGCTTGTGCCTCTTGTATTTCTCCCCTAATTAGCGACATCTCTTCATCAAGTAAAAATGCTGCTTCAGCTGCTCTTTGTAATCGCTCGAGAATGTTTGCAGGGTATTGCCCTTTATATTTATAATTTAATGAATGTTCAATTGTTGCCCAAAAGTTCATTGCTAGTGTACGTATTTGAATTTCTACAAGTACTTTCTTTTCACCTTCAATTGTTTGAACTGGATATTCGACAACTACATGATATGAACGATAACCGCTCTCTTTTTTATTAGTAATATAATCTCGTTCTTCAATAATTTTAAAATCTTTTCGCGTACGCAGGAGTTCTACTACAGTTTTAATATCCTCAACAAACTGACACATCATTCGCAGTCCAGCGATATCTTGTAATTCAAGTTCTAGCTTTGCTAGTGGAATTCCTTTTCGAATCGACTTATTTACAATACTATGAATTGGTTTGACTCGGCCTGTCACAAATTCAATCGGTGAATGTTGATGAGACTCTTCAAATTGCTTTCGAATCCCTTTTAATTTAATTTTTAATTCACTTACTGCCTGTTCATATGGTGCTAAAAAACTTTCCCATTGACCATTCATATAATCACCACCAACTTACTTCTCTTCTAAAAATACACTTTGAATTTGCTTCACAAATTCTTCTCCATAATTAAAATTACCATCAACATTTTGAACTAAAAAAGTTAATTCGTTTTGCCAATTTTCAAGTGGGAATTTCGCTTCGCCTACTTGTAAAAATACTTCACTTTTTAGATCATAAGCTTTTTTCATTTCAGGCCAATACTCTACTGGCATAGTAACATATACAAATTCTTCATTTTCTTCTATTATATACAGTAATGAACTTTGGTCAGAATCTGCAATCATCGTACCAACCTCATGACAATTAGCCAAATTTAAAGTATGATTTTCAATTATTAACATCATCGCATTTTCATTATTAAATGTTATTTCATTAATTTGAACCATTTTTCTCATCGTAAATCCTCAACCTTTTTAATGTATGTATTTTATTCATTTTTGACATTATCTATTGTAACATATCAAATATAAATTAGACGACTGGTGAGTTCAGCATAAAAAATTCTACATATAATAAGGAGATTATTATGGCAAAAGAGATTGAAATCGAATTTAAAAATTTATTAACAAAAGATGAATTTACAAAACTCCAAAATGTATTTCATATTACTGAGTCAATGTTCGTTGAACAAACAAACTATTATTTTGAAACACCTTCATTTACTTTAAAAAATAGCGGTGGAGCACTTAGAATCCGACAAAAGTCCCATTCCTTTGTACTGACTTTAAAAATTAGACAAGCTATCGGTCATTTAGAAATTCATCAAAAATTATCTGAAAGTGAAGCAATGAAAATACTCGAAACTAGTCAAATACCTGATGGAGAAGTAAAAGAGTATCTTATTGAAGAAAATATCAAAATTGATAATTTAGCTTTATTAGGGGATTTAACGACAAGACGAGTAGAAATACCTTATGAAAATGGTCTCTTAGTTTTAGACCATAGTACTTATTTAAATCATGAGGATTATGAATTAGAATATGAAGTAACAGATGAATTAGTTGGTAAAAATCATTTTATCAATCTTTTATGTAAATATGAGATTCCAGAACGTAAAACTTTAAATAAAATTAAACGCTTTTTTAATGCTAAACAAGGGTTTATGGGAGAGAAATAAAAATGGATATAAGTATCATCCAGAAGTTAATTCAACTTCAAGCACTTAATAATGTTAGTCAGTTATCATCATCAAAGCAGGATAACAACAACTCATTATTTAGCTCATTATTTACAAATGAATTAAATAATGTTAGTTCAAGTTCTAGTAATTTGAATCAAATCATTAATGTACCTCAACCTACATTAAGCTATGGTGAAACTGTCGTTCAGTTATTGGGTAAAAATATATCTACAGCTGTTCAGCCTGTTATCAATCAACTTTCTAATGTGATCTCACCTACTAATAGTAAATCTGATTATACGAAGAGTCAGTTTGATGACATCATTAATGAAATGGCGATGAAATACGATGTAGATCCAAAGTTAGTCCATTCAATTATCCAGCATGAATCAAATTATAATCCTAATGCGACAAGTCATGCAGGTGCAAAAGGATTAATGCAAATCATGCCATTAAATTTTGAAGCATATGGAATTACAAATCCATATGACCCAAGACAAAATATAGAAGCTGGCACACGATTGATAAAGGCAAATCTGCGTCAATATAATGGCAATGTGGAACTTGCTTTGGCTGCTTACAATGCTGGTAGCGGAAATGTAAAAAAATATGGTGGGATTCCACCATTTAAAGAAACACAAAACTATGTACGTAAAGTAACTGAGTCTTACTTTGCATAAATAGAATTCTACACCATATCATCGATTGATATGGTTTTTTATTTTTTTATCGATTTTTTGTTAAATCTATAAAGAATAGCACATAATAGTACATCATATTTGAAATATTCACGTACCGTTGCTACAATACGATTAGAGAATATAGGTGTTATATCTTAGATAACAAATTCCAGTCCTGTTATAGAACGGATAAAAGGAATGGCAATAAGGGTGAAATATATGAATGACAAACAATATAAAACTGAATCAATCATACATCCTAAGCAGACTTGTACAAAAAAATCGATTGAATTGTATGTATTCATAGATCCACTGTGTAAGCCGTGCTGGGATTTTAGTACTCTTCTAAAAAAGTTTCATTTAGAGTATGGTCAATATTTTTCATCTACTTATGTTCCAGTAAATCGATATTACACAACAAAAAAGCTGTTGGAAAAACGCCCTTCCCATCTTTCTTTCGTTTGGGAAAAAACAGCGAGCAGATCTGATATCCTTTGTGATGATCATTTATGGATTGATAATAAAGAGCTATATCCTTATTATTCAGCGATTGCTATTAAAGCTGCTGAGCTTCAAGGACGTATAGCTGGAGTTAATTATCTAAAAAAATTACAAGAGTATTACTTTTTATTGGATTATGATATTACAGATAAAGAAGTTCTTATACAATGCGCAAGAGAAATTAACATAGATATTAATGAATTTATCGAGGATTTACATAGTCCTCTCTCCATAAAAGCTTTTCAATGTGATATTAAAGTTACAAAAGAGATGAATATTACCGAAATTCCAAGTGTCGTATTCTTTAATGAAAACATTGAAGAAGAAGGTTTAAAAATTAATGGTTTTGAAGGCTATCAAACCTATGTAAAGATTTTAGAATTGATGCATAGGGAGAAGTTAATTAGAAGAGAACTTCCAGATTTACTTGAGTTTATCAAATTCCAACCATTTGTTACGATCAATGAATTAAGTACAATATATGAAAAGACGAATCAACAAATCGAATTAGAATTAAAGAAACTAATTCTACTTCGAAAGGTTAAGAAAATCGTCCAAGAAGAAAATATCTATTATCAATATTTTGATTCTCAATCTATTGTATAAACGAAAAAAAGGGCCTAGCTTTCGCTAGGTCCTTTTTCTGATGTTAAGATTAACATCAAGGGGATGGGAGAAATTTTCACGTTCAACAAAGGGGTATTTGTGTTTGTGAAGTAATTCACACCCTAATAATACAATTAATTATTCCTTTTGGCAACCGTTTGAACAATATTTCAC